>OGSV01000495.1_pt1 | contig 7910 bp, 5 predicted proteins | sample 1574221 | NCBI WGS metagenome assembly OGSV01 (sample SAMN03295823, study PRJEB24534) | human gut metagenome | isolation source: fecal sample 4 from infant 3 | host: Homo sapiens | place: USA: Pittsburgh, PA | collected 2014-07 | reverse complement strand
GTCGTGTCTATTATGAAAACAAGATACACTGGTGTGATCTCTTGCTTCAATATGGGCAAATGGGGGCATAGCAGATTTTAACGAGCGCACGTAACGGGGGCGATATGGACGTTATTCAAATTGAGGGTGGTCACCCCATTTCGGGTGAAGTGGTTGTGTGTGGAGCAAAAAATTCTGCGCTCAAGCTTATGGCTGCTACAGTTATGGCTCCGGGCAAAACCATCCTTACCAACGTTCCTGATATTTCTGACGTGCACATCATGGGCAAAGTACTCAAACGTCTTGGTGCCCAGATTACCGTTTTAGGCAAGCACGAACTTCTCATTGATACTACTAACGTAGATAAATGGGAAACGCCCTATGAGCTCGTTGCACAAATGCGTGCTTCAACTGCTGTTTTAGGACCTTTGCTGGCTCGCTTTGGCAAGGCTGTTGTTGCCATGCCAGGCGGGTGCAATATTGGTGCTCGCAAGATTGACATGCACATCTTGGGGCTCGAAGCCTTGGGTGTAGAGTTTGATGTCTCCCACGGTAACATTCATGCTTCCGCACCAAAGGGCATTACAGGAGCATCGGTCACCTTAGAGTTTGCAAGCGTAGGCGCTACCGAGAATCTTATGATGGCTTCGGTGCACGCTCAAGGCACGACGATTATTGACAACGCCGCACGTGAGCCGGAGATTGTTGACCTTGCCAACATGCTCAATGAAATGGGCGCTCATATTCGTGGTGCGGGCACGCCTCTGATTGAAATTGAAGGCGTTGCAGAGCTGCACCCTGTTGAGCATTGCGTTGTTGGTGATCGTATTGAGGCGGCAACCTTTTTGGCCATTGGTGGCTTGACCGGCGGCCCTGTTCGGGTGCGCGGTTTTGAGCCAGTGCACCTGGGTATGGTGTTGCGTAAATTTGAGGCCATGGGCATTACCATTGAGCGCAAAGAGCACGAGGTCATTGCTTCTCGAGAAGGAAAGCTCAAGCCGGTAGATATTCAAACACTTCCGTTCCCAGGCTTCCCAACAGACGTGCAAGCCCAAGCCATGTGCGTGCTTGCTCTGGCAGATGGCAATTGCGTCATTACCGAGAATGTCTTTGAGAACCGCTTTATGTTTGCCAGTGAGATCAACCGCATGGGTGCAGATATTACGATCGAAGGCCATCATGCTATTGTCCACGGCGTTCCTGCTTTGTCTGGCGCACAGGTTAAATCTCCCGATCTCCGCGGTGGCGCTGCTCTTGCAATGGCTGGTCTGGTGGCGGATGGCATTACTACCATCAGTGGCATTCATCATATTGATCGCGGCTACGAAGGGTTTGTCGATAAGCTCGTGGGGCTGGGTGCTCATGCTCAGCGTACGTCCATTGAGCTCGAGGAAGACTAGGGTGCCACGCTCTTTAAGAAGCGCGCAATAGATCCGCTTAATAGACTCACTGAATGGGGCCTATCTAAGAGCTGCCTAAGATCTGCATGGGAGCTGCCTGCAAAATTATCTGGTATATCTCTCAAGGCGATGGGGTAAACTTGAGCTAACATTTACCGCCTGGAGGTATACCTTATGTCAGAACAAGATTTTGTTGATAAACACCGCCTTTCTATGGCAAACGAAGACTACCTTGAATCTATTTACCGTATTACGATTGCCGAAAACAGTTCCGCAGGTATCCGTTCTGTAGACGTGGCTGATCAGCTTAACGTTTCCAAAGCAAGCGTTAACAAAGCTATCAGCACGCTTAAGGATGCGGGGTATGTAGAGCAAAACCGCTATGGTCGCGTCATACTTACCGAGGCCGGCCGTGAGTATGGCTCTGAGGTATGGCATGCGCACCGCTTGATTCGCGCCTTTCTTGAGGAGGGCTTGGGCGTAGCGCCTGAGGTTGCCAATGAAGAGGCCTGTACTATGGAGCATGCCCTGTCCCGTGATACCTTGCGTCGCTGGGCAAAGTTTTTGGCTGATCAAGGCTTTTTGCTCGATCAAAACGAGAATGTCGAGTAGTCCAGAGCTCAGGGCTAGGAGCCGCAGAGTTCAGTAGACCACAGGGCTCGATAAGTCAGAAACGAGCGGCTTAAGAGTTTGCTCCCTGTGAATTGCAATTGCAACGATAGTTTGAAGGCAGAGCATGCTTACACATCAAGGCTTTTATGCAAGCTCTTTATGGGAGCGCCCCACGCATGATGATGCTTGTGAAGAAGCAGCAAATGAACTTGGAAAGATTCTCACTGGCCAAGCCGGTGAGAATCTCTTGCTTTCTGGTGATCTTTCGCGGACGTTAGCGCAGCTGCCTGCCGCCCAAGATATAACAGGTCCTTTGTGGGTGCAGTATGAACCGGAGATGCTCACGAGCTTGTATCAGCTGCAAGCTGCGTGTGGTGCTACCGGTCTTTTAACAGAAACAGCTGCTTGTACCAGCAATCGTTTAGCAGAGTTGCAGGAAGGTCTCGTGTGTCAGGAGCTGTGCGATAAAGCTGCTCGCGCAGCCTATGCAGTGGGGCCACGCTTCGTGATAGGTACCATGAGCTCTGCTCACATTCCTGTTTATGATCAGGATAGCCCTGCAGCAAGACAGGTCCGTGCACTGTATACAGAGCAGGCTCGTGCTTTGGTAGATGCTCAGGTCCATGCCCTGTTTATTACTGGTATGACCAACATTGAGGATGCTGTTTGTGCTGTTCATGCTTCACGGCTTGTCTGTTCACGGCCTCTTATCTGCGCGCTTGACGCAGAGGCAGTGACTTCCAACTACCACAAGGATCAATTGTCTGCACAGGTTAAACGTTTAGTGGATGTAGGAGCAGACGCTGTTGGCATAAGCAATGTTTTACTTTCTGTAGGCGCTTTATTTGCGGCGTGCTTGGATGCGAGCGATCCCGTGCAACCTTCTGTGCAGACTCTTGCACAGGACCTTGTCGATAGCGCACAGCGTTATGGCATAGGTACGCTTATGACCATATGCCCTGACCGCTCAGGTTGCTCAGACTCCCAAGATAGTGCAGATGAACAAGCATTTTTACAGCTGGCTCAGGATCTGGCACGAGCAAACATCAGGGTTATCGGCGCGGGGAAAGGAAGTACAGCACACCATACTGCTGCCTTGAGCGCCGGTCTTCTCGCCTTATAACATGGTTTAAAAATCTAGCTATTACTGTGAAGCATCGCAAAAAACAACGCAAATAGGTTAGAGTACTACCAGTTACGTATCCTCAACTTATTTGTAGCCGTGCGCAGTTGGTTCGCACACGTAACGTGAAAGGAACAGTAATACTATGAAGGCTATTATTCCCGCCGCAGGCCTCGGCACTCGCTTTTTACCAGCCACAAAATGCACTCCCAAGGAGTTGCTTCCCGTTATTGATAAACCCGTTATTCAATACGTTGTTGAGGAAGCCTTGGCTCCCGAAGGAGTAGATGAGTGCATAATCGTTAATTCTCATGATAAGCCCCAGATCGAGGCATATTTTTGCGCGGATACGGGCTTTGAGCAGATGCTCGAGAAGCGCGGTAAAAATAAGGAAGCTGCTAAGGTTCGCGCTGCAGCAGAGCTGCCCGTATCGTTTGTGTATCAAAATGAGGCTTTAGGCTTGGGTCATGCGGTTCATTGTGCTGCAGAAAAAGTGGACGATGAGCCCTTCTTTGTGCTGCTGGGTGACTACTTTGTTCCAAGCAAGCAAATGAATATCAAGATGGCAGAGGTTTCTCGCGCTCACAACAATGCTTCCGTCATTGCCGTAGCACCTGTTCCAGAAGATCAGGTAAGCCGCTATGGTATTATTGCAGGTGAATGTGTAGGTTCGCTCGATGGTGTAGAGGCCTCGGGTGAGCAGACCGGTGCCGTTTGGAAGGTTACGGGGCTTGTCGAGAAGCCTGCTCCACAAGATGCCCCTTCCCACCTGTTTATTGTGGGTCGTTATCTTTTGTCTCCTCGCATTATGGAGCTTTTGGCGGATCAAACACCTGGTGCTGGCAATGAGATTCAGCTTACGGATGCTATGGAACGCTTGTTAGACGAAGAAGAGATGTATGCGCTTGTCATTGACCCTATGGAGGGTTGTGATACCGGTACTCCTGCAGCATGGGCAGCTACCAACGCTCGTTTGGCATTGCAGTCTGACGCAGCGGATGCTTTTAAAGAGGCGCTGGGCACTGTTGAACTCTAAGCCAGTGCTTTTTGTTTGAAGCATCTGTAGGCAGTGTAATGGTGTTGTAGTGTTGTGGCATTGCGCTGCAGTAATACAAACTGCGTATATTCTGATTAAAAAAGGTCGTTCATGCTATGAGCGACCTTTTTCAGGCTTACGAGTATCTTTTGTTGCTCCTGCTCCACCAAACTTTATCTATATACTTCTTTCAGAAAATAGTATGGCTATTTTTACATAAGTTTTATATAGGAAAGCCTATTCAAAGACTTGACAAATTAGTAGAATATTTAAATAAGTATCTAGTTTTTCAGGTTTTATGTGTTCAACCTTTTGTTTAGCAAAGCGGCGGCTAAAACAACAGCACAAACACACCTATTGGCAGCCGCAAAGAAAATTGGAGGATTTATGTCCAACAATGTGCGTCCTGTGCCACCGTCATTTGGCCACAAGGCTCTCACAGCGTTCATCTCGGCTTCATTGTGCCTTTCACTTGCGCCCGCTCAGGCGTTTGCTGTAGATGATTCAACAACGGACACCACAGCTACTACAAGTGAAGCTCCAGCTCAGCCAGCGCCTGCGTCTACAACAGACACTCCAGCTACTCCAGCATCTGAGCTGAGCGATAAGCTCACCGAGGCTGCAGCGCCCGCCACAGCTGCTGAGGCCCCTACTTCTGCTCCTGCAGTTCCTTCTGCTACTGCAGCTCCTTCTGTTGCTGCGCCTGCCTCAAATACAGAGCGTGCAGCCAATAGGGTGACCGCACCAGCACCCAAGTCCTTGGCAGATGTTTATGTTGACGGTGCAAATGGTAACGATGATACAGCATCCGGTGCTGTAGACGCTCCTTTTAAGACCTTTGAAGCTGCACTCAAAGCAATGTCGGATGGTGGAACCGTACACGCAAAGGGCACCTTTGCTCTTACCGAAACCGTAACTATTCCGGCCAAAGCAACACTGGACATTTACGGAGACGCTACTTTTACTGGCGCCGGCAAAAACGGCTTTATTCTCTCTAAAGATGCTACTCTCAAAGCATCCAATGGCGCGAAGCTTTCCATGTCTGGGTTTAGCACCGCTCTTATAGCTCAAGCAGGCTCTCTTATAACTGATGGCATATATAATTTCGAGAACAATGCTTCGGCAAGCAACGGTACAACCGGAATTTCTCTGAATGGTACTGTTAGAGGCAGCGCTGGTCGCGACAAACTTGTTATTACAGCAAATGACAAGAGTGAGACTAACTTCTATGGTGCTTCTGCTGTGTTTGAGAATTGTACGGTTACCGTTACTTCTCAGAATACGGAGCGTATCAGCTGGACACTGAGTGGCTCTTGGATTGATGGAAAGCTGCTTACGCTTAAAAATGCCAACTTTACCGTTGCGGGCATCAATGGCGGTTTCTATATCAAGCCAAGTTTCACCGATTCACATTTTACCGTTGCGGTCGGTCCTCAGGGTGCGCAGCGTACTGGTGCAACCATTCAAAATACGGGCACCATCTCCAACTCTACCGTCTCTATTAACGGTGGACGCGAGGCAGGACTTTCTATCGGCATAACGGATGGCCCCCTCACCATCACCAATTCAACACTTGATTTCAATAATGGCGGAACCGGTGGTCTTAACGTCAATACAGGCAAAGTGATACTTGAAAATTCAACCATTAAGGGTGATGGAAAGAACAGCGGTGCACTCTATGGTGCACAGGCAAAAGGCTCTATTACGTTTATCGGAAATTCTCTTGTGGAGACACCTGCAACGGCCAACTCCCATACCGGTGCCTCACAGTCCGGTGGCAGCCATGTGGTTCTTGGTGGATCCTACCATGTGTCCTATGTACCTAACTACAATAGCTCTGCGGGGGGCACTGTTCCTACCAATGGTACGGATAACGGCAATGAGAAACTTATGCTCTTTACGCTTATCGACTCAAGCGTAACTGAGCTTAACCCACTTAATATAGCAGGTAATGCCTATACCTATCCTGTAGCCAATGCATCATCTGATGGTCAGAAGCATGTTTGGGTTCCTGCAGAGAAGGTAACCTTTGAACTTAATGAGCCTGGTGCTCAGGATACGGTTTCCGCTTCGTTTACAGATGGTACAACCACTGGCAAGGAAGTTACCGCTATGCGTGGTTATTCTCTTGCTAATGCTACTCCTGCAGCGGGAACCAATGAAGTTCCTCAGAATCCAACTGCCATAGGCTATGACTTTGTGGGATGGTTCTACAAGGTTGATGGTGCTGAGAAACCCTTTGATGCAACTACCGCAAAGATTAGTTCTGCCACAACGGTCTACGCTAAGTGGAAAGAGAATGCCAATAGCTATGGTGTGGCCTACCACAATAATGCTGGTGGTACGGATGTTGCCTATATCGATAAGGGCAAGAATGCAGATCGTAGCGCACAGGTATTGTCCTACGAGACCATAGCCTCTGCAAATCCAGCCTCTACTCCTAAGGGCAAGACCTTTAAGGGTTGGAATACTCAGGCAGATGGCAAGGGGCAGAGTTACGCTCCCAATCAAACCATTGCTGTTCCTGCTGGCAAGGGGTCCATTGATTTGTATGCTCAGTGGGAAGATCAGATGGCAACGGTGCGTTTCTCGGCAAACGGTGGCACCTTCTCAGAGGACAGTGTATTTAAGAAGAATCCTGATGTCTTTGAGATTTCTACAGACGCTCAGGGTGGCGAGGTAGCAACGGTAAAAGCCAAAGCAAAGGTTTTGGATAACACGACGCTCGACGCGCTTCTGAAGTCTTTGAATTCTTCTGTGAGTACTAGAACTCCTGGACTTTATTCTCCCATTGACGATGAGGCAGCGTTTTCTTCCATTGCTACAAAGAAGTATTCTGTTCTCGATAAACTTACCAAAAAAATAGAATTTTTTGGCATCGTTTACGGAACTAGCTACTCTTACTGGTTCACTGATGCTGATGGTGCCGCCGCAGCAGCTATTAATAACTTTACTGAAATAACCGGTGACACAACCTATTACCTTAAGTGGAAGGCCGATCCAAATATTCAGGTGATTAGCCAAGAGTCTACACTTGATGGAGATATCTACAGTGATGGCTTTATCAGCAGCAAGGATGCCAAGTTTGTAAAGACCGACTCAGAGTCCTTCTCTATGTCTGGTCAGATTGATGCCAAGAAAATTCAAGATCAGATGCAAAGTATTCAGGCTCTGTATCCACAGATTCAGGAGTCTGACTATAAGAACATTACTCTTGATGGAACTACCTCTACCTTTACTGCAACAGTTACCTTCCCAGAAGGAGTAAAGGTTCCTGAGAATCCTACTATTACTACAAGGGGCTTGGGTAAGGCATTTACGGTTGCCTCTACTGAGGTAAAGGGACAGACGGTTAGCGTTGTCTTTAAGCTAGTGGATGGTATCAATAATTACCAGGCACTCAAGGATGCTGTTGATTCTACTGGTATGGATGATGCTGAACAGACTGCTCAAACGGGAGAGCACCCTATTTCAGTAACAGTAGGCGGTCTTACGTTGGACGGCAGCAAGCTCAATAATGATCAAAAGCTTGTTACAACCGGTACGGTAGAAGGTAACTTTAGCGCCATAGCTTCTGTAGCAAGCGGTAAAACAAAGAAATTTGACTTTAGCTGGAAGGCTACCCAATCCGAGAGGGGTAGGGACAAGGATGCTAAAGACAATACCACGATCCAACATACTATTATTGCCGTAAAGACAGTTCAGCAAACACTTCCTGCTGACCTTCTCATCAATGGTGACTCCACACATGAAGATGTGT
>OGSV01000474.1_pt1 | contig 8446 bp, 10 predicted proteins | sample 1574221 | NCBI WGS metagenome assembly OGSV01 (sample SAMN03295823, study PRJEB24534) | human gut metagenome | isolation source: fecal sample 4 from infant 3 | host: Homo sapiens | place: USA: Pittsburgh, PA | collected 2014-07 | reverse complement strand
ACAATATATTGTGTAATGTACTAAAAAGCACTTAACTAAAGGTGGGTGATTCGCTCCCTACTAGAGGTTAGGTGTTTTTTACATACATGGATTAGTCCAGAAGATTATATTCATATAGATAGGTGGTGAGAGGTTTGAAGGTAGGAAAGATAATAGAAACACAGCAACCAGGAATACATAAGCAATTAAATAAAGATAGAAAACTGAATAAGAAGAGACGCAGGAGAGGTAAAAAAGAGGACCTCTCCTTTTCCGATTATGTTGAAATGATGAAACATGATAGTTATAAAAGACATAAAGGGGCATTAAGACAAAAATAAAATTTTATATAAAATAACTACTAGTAGAGATGAAATAATAATGAAATTAGTTTTTTACATTTATACTTGGCTCTTGCAGTTAATTTTAGTAAAATATATATGTATTACTAAAATTAGGGGGCATATAAGTATGGCAAATTATAAAAGAAATATTAAGTTTCAATATTTTAAAATAGTAGTTAAAAATGAAAATGTTAATGCTAAATTTTCTTTTGATGATTGGGCAGTATATTTAAAAAACAACAAATTAATCATGAAAACTATAGAATTAAAAGGGTTAAAAGCTAGAATAGAGACAATAAATTATGATGATGTTAATCAAATATGGAGAATAAGATTCATGAAATTAAGGGATACTAATATTCCTTCTACTGTAAAAGAAAATAAAGAATCTGTTCCTCTAAAATTAGATCCAGATGAATATATTGGTGAAGATGTTACAATGATATATGATCAAAATTATGGAATTGCAATGATTCAAAGTAATAGATTTTCTTTATCTTATACAAGGATTGAAGAATTTATTAACAAGAAAAATCCTTTTAAGGAATATACTATTTACATACAACCTATAGTGAATACAGCAGAGATTCAATTAGGGAAAAGTGATAATTCAAAAAAATTTACATTAAGCTTTGCTAATATAAAAAGGCCTATTATTCCTACTAAGAGTCCTTTAAGCAATATAATTAATTCATATCATAGTCTTGAAGCATTATCAGGACAAATTACATTAGGAGTAGGTCGTACTAAAAAAGAAGTGAAAAAAAATGTGAATGGCCGATTAAAGAGTGTAAAAGAAGAAAGATTTTTAAATGGAAAATCCGTTAAAGATTTGATTGATGATATTTATGATAACAAAGATATCATTCAAAGTGCTAAGTTAGAGATTAGAGATGATGACGGCCCTAGTTTAGAAATAATAGATTTATTTGATAGTGTCTATCATGATTACTTATCATTTTCTCTAGAAGCGAGAACAACTCTTAGTTTTGAATATATATCAAATGATATGAAAGAAAGATATTTAAAAAGGAAGGATGGTATATGCAAAGTTTTAAATATCGACTAAATAGGAGGTATTCGTTATGAAAGTTAAATATCACATTGAAAGAATATATCCTTATTTAATTTCTGTAATAATAATATCTGTAATAATATTTTTTAAGTTAGATTTTTTAAGCAATAAAAATTTTAATAATGTTTTAGATGGTGTTATCAATTTAGTTTCTATTATAATAGGATTTATGGGAGCTATGATGCCAATAATATTGAGTATGAAGAATGAATCTAAATTTGTTAAATATGTTTTTGAGAAGGACACTGAAGAATTATTTAAAAAATATCTAAAGGTAACCATAAAGGTAGGTCTAATTAATGCAGGATTAACTTTATTGATGTATTTGAAAGACAGTATTGTAAATACATTTATGAAATATATATTATACTATGCATGGATGTTTTCAATAATTTTATTTTTATTTTTAACTATGAGAAGCATGAGCTATATGATAACACTTTTTTTCTCCAAAGATGGCAATGAAAAAGATAATAAAGATCAAAAACAAGATACTGTAAATATTTATAGTAATGAAGAACGTGAAGAAACTAAAGATTTTTTTAAGTAAAATTAATAAAATATGATTTTAGATATAAGAGCCCCAAAGGGCTCTTTTCATTTTACATTACAGAACAGAAATTAATAGCATAAATGTTATAAAAGGAAGGAAAACCTCCCAAAATGTAGAAAATATCTATGTAATAGAATATTTTGCAGGGGGATAAACATTATGAATGAAATATGTTTTTTAAGAAAAGATATATTAAGAGCACAAAGAGACCTTAAAAATTGTTTTGACGATATTTATGAAAACACTTCCAAAGTTATATATACACAAAACATAAAAAGATTAATACATTTATTAGAAACTAATAAAGTATTATGGAAAATATCTAAGCCTTTTTTTGAAATGAAGCTAGACCCAATAGAGAAGTTTGGAAAGATAACAATTCCTACAGATATAGACCAACAGATAGGATTTGTGTTGCAGAAGTTAAAAGAAGTAGAACAAGATAAGCTAATAATTGATATATATGCATATGAATTATATATGAAAAAATCAATGCAAGATAATATAAACTTATGGAATAAAGAATTGGTATATCCTGTTTTTAGAGAAATGATACTTAGATTAGATGATTTAATTGAAGACGAAGTCAAAGATAAAGAATTGATTAACAGTGATACTTTTACCATAATAAATTATGGAGATATAACTACAGGGAATAATTCTGGTGTTTCTATAGGGAAAGATATAGAACAAAATATAAGTATAAATCAAAATGATATGAAATTGTTTCAAGAGTTGAAAAACTTATCTAATGATATTAAGAATTTAAAAGATAAAAACAAGATTTTAAATTCTATAAATGAAATGCAAGAACATTGTGGACAAAAAAGTTTTAGTGAAAAGTATATTGATTTTATGCAAAATGCAGCAAATCATATGACTGTATTTGGGCCACTTATGCCAGCATTAGCACAGTTATTACGAACAATTAATTAGGAAGTATAAATAACATAAGAAAAAAGGGTACCTAGTTTAATAGATACTCTTTTTTATTTCCAAAACAAACAAAGCAATTAGCAACGAGGTGGTGGTATGGAAAATATAAGAGGGACAGATACAAAAAAACAGGCAAAACAAGATTACTTAGAAGGTATGAAATATAAAGACTTAGCTGAAAAGTACTCAGTTAGTTTAAATACAATTAAGTCCTGGGTGAAAAGATATGGTTGGTCAGAAGAGAAAAAACAGAAGGGTGCACACAAAAATAAAAAGGGTGCACCCTTAAATAATAAAAATGCAGTAGGCCATGGAGCTCCAGCAAAGAATAAGAATGCGGAGAAACATGGTTTTTTTAGTAAGTACCTTCCCGAGGATACATTAGAAATAATGGAACAGATAGAGCAAAAGACACCATTGGATATGCTATGGGACCAGATAACTATTCAGTATGCGGCGATAATACGAGCTCAGAGAATAATGCACGTTGAATCAAAAGAAGAAATGATAAAGGAACTAAAGAAAGAGGAATATTCGAGCTTTGAAGGTGGGTACTCTGAGAAAAAAGAATATGAATTTCAGTTTGCTTGGGATAGACAGGCTACTTTTTTAAATGCACAGAGTAGAGCTATATCAGAGTTAAGAAGTTTAGTTAAAAATTATTTAGAATTAGAAGGATTAGATAAAGAAAAATCTAAAGCTGGTATTAAGGATTGGAAATCAGCTATTCAGGAGATTGCTAAACGTAGAGAAAAGAAGAAGCAATCTGAGGTGAATTCAAATGGATGATTCTAATATATTTGTTGAGTTATTAGATATTTATTGGGATAATCCAATAGCTTTTGCTGAGGATATGTTAGATTTTCACCCTGATGAATGGCAAGCTAAAGTAATGATGGACCTTGCAAATACTCCTAAAGTATCCGTAAGAAGTGGTCAAGGAGTTGGGAAAACAGGACTTGAAGCAACTATTATAATTTGGTTTTTATGTTGTAGGCCATTCCCTAAAGTAGTGGCAACAGCCCCAACAATGCAGCAATTATATGATGTACTTTGGGCAGAGGTAGCTAAGTGGCTTAATAAAAGTAAGGTAAAAGACTTTCTTAAATGGACCAAGACTAAAATATATATGATAGGCGAAGAAGAAAGATGGTTTGCTACTGCTAAGACGGCAACAAAGCCAGAAAATATGCAAGGCTTTCATGAGGACTGCATGTTATTTGTTGTAGATGAAGCTTCTGGTGTTGCTGATCCTATTATGGAAGCTATACTTGGTACTTTATCAGGAGCAGAAAACAAGCTTTTGATGTGTGGAAATCCTAATAAGACAAGTGGTGTTTTTTATGATAGTCATAATAGAGATAGAGCTCACTATAAAACACATAAAGTTAGTAGCTTAGATAGTCCTAGAACTTCAAAAGAAAACATTGAAATGCTTAAGGAAAAATACCATGAGGATAGTGATGTTTATAGGGTAAGAGTTCTTGGAGAGTTCCCTAAGGGCGAACTTGATACCTTTATAGCTCTTGAATATGCTGAATTAGCAACACAATATGAGATTGAAGCAGTAGACCGTATACTTCATTTTGGAGTGGATGTTGCCAGATATGGTGATGATGAAACAATTATTGCTCCTAGAATAGGTGATAAGGTATTTAAATTAAATTCATATAGTAAGCAAAGCACAATGGCTACTGTTGGCTATATAATAAAAACATTCAGAAGTTATTTCGAAAAATATCCATTCCTTAAAAGATGCAAAGTTAAGATTGACGATACTGGTGTAGGTGGTGGAGTAACAGATAGACTTGAAGAGATAGTAAAAGAAGAAAACTTACCTATTGATGTTATCCCAGTAAATAATGGTGGACAATCATATGATTTATATTATGCTAATTTAGGTACATGCATATGGGGAGAAATTAGAGATGTTTTAGAAGAAAACTTTTCGTCACATATGAGAGGAGGAAAACCTAAAATACAGTTACCTAAAGATGAAAAGTTAATAAGTCAGCTTACTACTAGAAAATATAGAATAACAAGTAAAGGTAAACTCATACTTGAATCTAAAGAGGATATGAAAAAGAGAGGTTTAACTTCACCAGATAGAGCTGATGCCGTAGCATTATCACTTTATGATAGGACAGTATCTTATGATAAGAAGGTATATGAAAAAGGTATGGGACTTAAAGAAAATATTCTTAAACAATATAAAAAGAAAGGAGGAAACGTGTTCTAATGGCTGATATAAAACAAACTTTACTAAAATTTACTAATGATCAAAAGAAAGAATTAGAGAAAATTAAAGCAGATTATTATTTTTATCATGGTGCAGTAACTGATAAAGATAAAGCCTTATTAGATGAAACTTTATTAGGCCAAAGCTGGATAACTGCTGATGATTTGGATTATGTTCCTTCACAAGTTATAGATAATAAAATAAAGCCATTAATTCATAAGCAGGCACGTTTCTTTTTGGGGAAAGAGCCTGTTTTATTATTTAAGCCAAGGGATAGTAAAGATAAAAGTACATGCGAAGAATTAAGAGTATTTATAGATGATATTCTTAATGGTAGCCAGTTTTGGAGTGAAACAATGAAAGCTTTTAGATTAGCAACCGTAACTAAAAGAGTACTTTTAAGAATGGAAGCCAATCCTGAAGAAAGCATAAGATTATACTACCATGATGTAAATGACTTTAATTATGAGCTAGATCCAAAAGACTCAAGAAAACTTTTGTCAGTTACATTTGTTAGATTAAAAGAAAAAACAGATACTACTGAGATATGGAATAGATATACTTACGAAATGGGAAAGGCGAGTAAAAAAAGTTTAGAAGAAACATGTTTATTAACTATAGAAACATTTAACAATTTAGATTTAGAAAATCCGATAGAAACAAAAACTATAGATACAAAATTAACTAAGATACCTTGCTGGATACTGATTAACGAGCAGGACTTAATGAACAAAAATGGTAAAAGTGATATTACGGATTTAAAACCACTACAAAATAGTTATAACCAAAGACTATCAGATTTTAACGATGCTCTAAGGTTCTTAATGTTTGGGCAGACGGTTGTAATAGATGCTACAGAGGAAACAGTGAATGATTGTAGAATAGCTCCTAATGCATTAATGGCTCTAGTTAGTATAGATGGGAAACAAGCTTCAGCTCAAAGAGTTGAAAGTTCATTTAGTAATGCTGAACCAGTTAAAATGTTTCTTGATATTTTAGATAAAAGTATGCATGACAAATTAAGCATACCTACTGATGATAGACTTAAAAATGTACCTTCAGCAAAAACTATTAAATATATATATAATGATTTAATAGCTAGAAGTGAAGAAAAATGGCATGATTGGGAACCTAACATTAGGAGTATGCTTAGATTATTAGTAGAAGCTTGCAGTAAGTTTAAATGCTATGAGCTATGGAAGTCAGAATGGGATAAATTAGAGTATTCTATAGTTCTAGATAAGCGCTATCCTATCCCTGAAGATGAAGAAGATAAGAAAAAGCTGGCATTAGAAGAGGTTAATACTAATGTAAGGAGCCATAGAAGTTATATTAAAGATTTCTCTAATGATGAAGATTATGAAGAACACTTTAATGAAGTTATAGAAGATATAACAACTATCAATGCAGCAGAGCAGGACCAATTTGTTAAAGCTGCAACTGATGAAGAGGTGAATATATGAGATATTTCATAAGAGGCGGATTATTACTATTTACAGTATTATTTTTTCATGATGTACCATTAGAATGGCAGGGGTGTGCAGGATTTATTATAGGAGCTATAGTAAGTTTAACATTTATTGGTAGTAAAAAATGAATGAGTATCAACGTAAGGTAATTCAAGGAAGAAAAGAGTTTCTTAAATTGGTCCAGAAACAGGAAAGGGAACTTTTAGAAATATATGAAAGGGCTAGTAGATATATAATTCAAAGATTTGCAAAATCTAATCCAGGAGGCATAACTTCTAGGTATTTAAATGAATTAGATAAATCTATTGATAGATATGTATTAGAGTTAAGAACTAACTTAAGTAAATCCATTAAAGATAGTATAGAAGCAAGCTCTCAAATAGCTAGCGCTGTACAGTTAAGCTATTTAGATGCAATAGTTCCTATGCAGGATATAAAGAGTACTTTTGATAAAATGTTTACTCAGTTGCCATCTAATATTACTAAGCAGCTTATAAATGGTAATTACTATGAAGATGGTAAAACACTGGATAAGAGGATTTGGAATATAACTAAAAAAAATTCAAAGGATATTGATACTCTTATAAAAATTAATGTAGCTAAAGGTGCCAATGCTAGAGAATTAGCTAAGGAACTGGATAAATATATTAATCCATATAAAAGAATTGAAGCTAAAACTTTAGAAACAGGTATGAGTAAGAATATTTCATATCAAGCACAAAGATTATCCAGAACAGCCTTAGCCCATGCTAATACTGAAACATATGTACAAGGTTCAAAAATGAATCCTTTTTGTAGGGGATTAAAGTGGAATTTAAATCCTAGTCATTTTACTAGAATGAATGGTAAGACTGATATATGTGATACTTATGCTATTCAAGATATATATGATTTAGGAGCAGGTATTTATCCACCGGATAAGCTGCCGATTGGACATCCTAATTGTTTATGTTATCCTACTCAGGAGGTTGCTGACATAAATAAAGCTAGAAATGAGCTGATAGATTGGATAACTGGAGAAAGTAATCCTAAATTAGATAAATGGATAGAAAATTATGGAGAGGAATTTGGCATAGAAAGAAGTTATCCGAAAATTTTTAATGGATTAGTTGCATCAAAAGAGGGAAATAGTGGTATAATAGATAATAAGAAATGGTTAGAATCTAATTTTTCTAGTGAAAAGAAATTTAATAGACATATAGAAAAACATTTGAATGAATATGGCACAATTACAGAAAAAGAATATTTGAATATTGCTAGAAATTTATTAGCAGAACCTTTAAGCAAAGATGTTGAAGGTTTTATAAGTGAATTAGGGTTTGTATTTAAATATAAAAAAAGTACAAATGATTTTGCAATAGGTAGAGCTGATGGTTATATTGCTACCCTTTATAAACCTATAAAAGGATATGACCAGTGGTTAGAAGAAATAAAGAAATATAAAAAGGAGGATTAGATATGAAGTGTCCGGTATGTTCTAAAGAAGTAGATATTTTTGATATTTGTGATAATTGCGGATGGCAAAACAATGGCCCAAAGGAAAAAGAAAATGATTTAGCAGGACCTAATAAAATGACATTGAAAGAAGCTAGAGAAGCTTATAAAGAAAATAAAAAGATAATTTAAAAGGCACTTACTAAATAAAGTAGTAGGTGCTTTTATTATGTTAAAAATGGGGTGTATGTAGTGAAAGTAATATGTGACAGCTGTAAAAGAGAATTTGAAATGTCACAAAACAAACTTAAAGAGAAATATTTAGGAGCAATGTATACGGAAGTATATTATGAATGTCCTAAGTGTAATAAAAAACATTTGGTTTGTGTTATGAATTCTAAGTGTAGAGCATTAAAA
>OGSV01000464.1_pt1 | contig 8811 bp, 6 predicted proteins | sample 1574221 | NCBI WGS metagenome assembly OGSV01 (sample SAMN03295823, study PRJEB24534) | human gut metagenome | isolation source: fecal sample 4 from infant 3 | host: Homo sapiens | place: USA: Pittsburgh, PA | collected 2014-07 | reverse complement strand
GATAGGAGCAAGCGTATAAACCCGAATATTGAACAGATTTCTCACTAACAAACTATTCATATCAAAGCTCGCTTCCAAACTTCTGTTTGAAATGAGTAAATATAAATAGTGTAGTCCCGCTCGAATAACCGTAACAAAGTAATTTGTCAAGACAAGGGCAATCAAGCTAAAACTCAATCCCATGAGAATCATGCTACGATAATTCTTGAAATACAGAATGGGTTTCATTTCTTTGTTAAATCGTTTCCGCTCTTGCTTTACAAAAGGTAAATGATAAAACAAACGGAAAATCAGATTACCAGCAACTAGAAAAATAAATGACAACAAATATAAAACACTCTGCTTAATAGTCCCCCATAAATTCTTTTTTAAAGTATTATGAACTTGCTTCCAGGAGATTTTCTTCTGACCTTTCCAAATCTTCTCCTGTTCTTTTTTCCATTTTTTGAAGCGATTTTTTATCTCCTCTCGATGTTCAAATACATTCTTTATTCTTTGAAGCCCTCGACCCCAAAAAGGGATAACTAAGTGAAAACCTTTATAAAAAACATAGATTCCTACACTCATGAACAAAAGAAAATTCACTAGATTCACTTTTGCCAGCTGAATGAGAGTATAGACTATCATTTCAAGCACACTCAACATAACTTACCTCCTCACTTTCATCTAATGCTCTCTTAATTTTTTGACCATAAACGGCTGTAAAGAGAAAAATTCTAAATTGTAAACTAGGAGATGCTTGATTATATCGCCGTAAGTAGCTAGAAAATTCTTTCTTCATATCCTGAAGAAAAATGGCACTACAATATTTCTTCTTCTGTTTCAAATAATTATCTATTTGAATAGAATCGGCTAGTAATTCATCAGAATTGACTTCAGCTTTCATCATCATTCCGTTTCCTTTCTACTATTTTCTTTCTATTTTAAAAAATAAAAAATTTTTTTGTGTTAATGGGACAAATCAAAAATCACATATAATACTAAATAGCTTTATATGTAATTTGACATTCCATTTTAAGCATTTTTCGTGAATCATTCTTCATAAAAATTATAAACAAAGCCTTAGAATGCCTATCTCAGCACCTCATTTATACAAAAATAACACACAAGAATTTATTCCTGTGTGTTAAAAACTTTTTTAGTTTGGAAATGATTAGAATGGGCTATCTACGTCCATTGGAATTGGATCATCTGGAATATGAGAAGCTTTGCCAGCTTGAACCTCTTTACGTTGCATAGCTGCTTCTTTACTTTCCAAGAAGGTAATTCCATTTTGAAGCGATGGAGCAATGTATTGGTAAGTTCGATTTTGTCCTTGATCGTTTTTGTAAGTATTTTGAACAATTTCTCCTTTCAGTAAAATTGGAGAACCTACTGAAAGACTATCATACATTACATCAGCCTGTTTCCCATAAACTTGAACATGAAAGAAACTTGGAATCGGTTTACCATCTTTATCCAATTGACTAGAATGACAGACAAAATCAAATTTAAAAAATGAAGTACCTTTAGCTGTTTTACCATAACCACCATTTGGAATGCTTGATACTCGCCCATAAGCAATAAACTCTTGCATGTTATTCTACCTCTTTTCTTTTATGACCTGCAAAACTAAGAACTGAGAGAACAGCTCCTCCGATAATTCCTAACCAAGAGGTAACTTCCCCTGTAGAAGGCAACTGTTTAGCAGAAACAGTATTATAGTTGACCGTTACTCGTTTATGATTGGTTGGAGTGAGTGTTGGTGTAACAGCTTGTTTCTTTCCGTCCACATAGCTTGTGATTTTGCCTGTTTCATCCACAACAGGAACAGCTTGTCCGCCTGCTTTTTCAATAACTGCTTTTTGTTCCGCTAATTTAGCTTGACGTTGTGCTTCCAATTGAGCTTGATATGCTTTGACAATCTTAGAGTGTTGAGCAACTACTTCTGTTTGAGTTGCTTTTAACACTTGCAATTTTGCTTCTTCTTTCTCAAGCAGAGCTTTCTTTTTCGCTAAAGTTTGTTTGGCAGTCAATAAGCTTTGTTTTGCTTGTGCTAAACGTAAAGGAGCGTCTTTTAGCTTGAGAACTCTTTCTTGAGCATATACCAAACGTTCCTTGGTTTGAGTTAATTCACCCTTACGTTGGCTTACTAATGCTTGAGCTTGAGCTAATTCATCTCTCTTATTGGTCAACTTAAACTGTTCTGCAGACAGATTATTTTTAAGAGCTGCCAGTTCGGACTGTTTTCGAGCCAACTCAGCTTTTGCTTGTGCTAAAGCTGCTTGTTTTGCTTTAACGTCCGCAGTTAGTTGCTTCACCGCCTCTTGTGCCGCTTTGTTTTCTGTTTCATCTACTTTCACCGTTGCCTGTGCTTTTGTGAGAGCTGTTTCTGCGGCAGGAGTTAAAGGAGTTTCAGCTTTCAAACTATCCCGTTTAGCTGTCACAAGCGCTAGCTTCCCTTTCGCTTTTTGATAGTCTGTTTCTGCTTGGGCTTGATTCACTTTGGCTTGTTCATCAGCCTTCTTAGCTAAATCATAAGCGCTTTGCGCCGCTTTTTGACGGGCTAAGACTTCCTTACTATCAAATGGATTAGACAATGCTTTGGCGTCAAAGGTATTTGGTTGTGTAAGAGCCCTATCATACACAAAGAGGAAGTTGACTACTTGCCAGAAGTCATCTTTATAAGAAGTACCAACCCCTAAATAAGCCTTCTTCACACCGCTTTCAGATAGTCCAGCTAGCGTTCCAGCGTGGAGAAACTCATTGTTTTCATTATCCTCTACATCTTCAAAAGCATTAAACATCAAGTTCAAGATGTTATTATAAATCAGTCGTTTTAACTCACGTGGACTGATTCTCTGTTGTTTCCGAGCAGAACCAGATCCACCCATTAAGCCAATGCTTTCTTCTGTTCCGCTAGTAATGCCTACTTTAGCTAGTACTCGATCTAGATTTACTCGATCATGACCTTTCACACCATTCGTTGCAGAAGTGGAAACATGTTCATTAACTGCTTCAGTTGCACCTCTAGAAACTTCAACTTTCGCTGTTCCAAAAGCTGCACGAATTTGATTGAGCAAATCAGCCGCAAAGAGAGACATCTCTTCTCGAACTTCGGCTGGGAGATGATTCAAATCTAAGGTATCAAGATCACTATCATCTTGATTCGTTTTAAATTGATTCTGTTTAGCGAGTGCCTTTCCCATAGCAACCAGCTTATCAGTTTGAGCCTTTAATTCTGCTTTACTATATTTAGTAAAGTTTTGATTATAGTCTCGTAGAGCTGCAATATAATCTTGCGAAAGCGTAATCGTATTGATAGCTTCAACTTTATGATTGGCTTTTGTTAAGTTAGAATCAGCTTCAAAGAGTTTATCGGCTGTTTTATTTGCATCATTTACTTTATGCGCATAATCAAGTCCTGTTTCTTGTTCAGTAGCTTCAGCAATCTGTACTTCTTTTTCAGCGGACGCTAGAGCTTTCTCACGCTTAGCGTCTGCTTGCTTCGCTTCAGCCAAGTTCGTTTGAGCTTTGGCAACTGCTTCTTTATCGGCGTTTACTTTTGCTTGCGTTTGTTCAGCTTTAGCAATAATTTCTTTAGTACCCGTACCATCTAAAATGGCTTGTTTTTCGGCTACTTTCTTTTCTGCTTGTGCAACAGCTGCTTGTTTTTGAGTAACTGGCTCTTGGGCTTTTGCGACTGATTCTGTTTGTTTCATCACTTCACTTTGAGCTGTTTGTTGGGCTGTTTGAGCTTGAGTCACTTTTTTTTCAGTTTGGTTGACTTGACCAGTAGCTTCTTTAACAGAAGTTTCTGCTTTAGCCACATTTTCTGGAGTCGCTTCTTGAGCGACTTTTTCAGCTTGAGCGACATTCGTTGTTTCTGTTTTGACCGTATTTTCAGCAGTCGTCACATCTTTTTGTGCTTGATTAGTTGTTTGTTCTTGTGCTTTAACCGCTGCAGTTGCGGTATCTACAGCTGTTTGAGATTGAATTACTTTTTCTTTTGTTACAACTGGTTTCGTTTGAGCAGCTTCCGTGTTTTTAACTTCTTTTGGCTGCACATCTTCTGCCTGTACTACTTGTCCTGCACCTACCACAGCAACAGTCGCAACTGTTGTCATCAATGTTTTACTAACTTTATTCATAATATCTTATGACTCCTTTTAAATGATTTATAATTATATTATAAGACATACGTCTTATAATGTCAAGTATCTTGCTCAGAATTTTTGATGACTTTTATCAACTTTTCTGCTGTATCTAAAGTCATATTCCCGATTTTTCGCTGACCATTCATAAATTTTTGAATCGCAGTCACATCAATACCAGATTCTTTTGCAATACTATAGGCAGTACGCCCACTTTTTAATAATTCTTCAATTTCTTTTTTCATGCTTATAAAATGACTCCTATTATGATGGATAACTTTATTATACGATACAAAAATAATGAATTCAACCGATACCAAAAAGAAAAGCTAGGCAAAACGCCTAGCTTGCTCCATCTGTCTGATCAAAGCTATCTATTGCGTTTATCAGATTTTCTTTTTAATTTTCTTTATGTTTTTTCAAACCAAATAGACCAAAGCCTGCAAGGATCATTCCCAAAACAGACAATCCAATACCAGAAGCTGTACCTGTTTGTGGTAAAGCTGGGGCTGGTGTCTTTGGTGCAGGGGTTGGTTTCTTAGGTTGTGGTTTTTCTGGTTCAGGTGTAGGTGTACTTGTTTTAACCGTATTAGAAACAACTTCATGACCATTCACCACATTCTTATAAGTATTTTCAAATGTTCCAGCTGAAATTCGTTTCATTTGAATCGCAGCATCTACATCAAATTCAGACGCATTGTCTACTTTATCCAAGAAATCTTGTTTCATTGAAATTTCAACAATTCCTTTAGCTTTGTCATATTTCAGCTCTGCATATTGTGACAAGTCTGTACCAGCTTTAATCACTGTACCGTCTTTCAATTTGATGTCAACAGCAGCCATTGCCTTATACTCACCTGTAAATTCATCACCTTTTTCGTCAAAGTCATCATAGAAACGATATTCTTTGAGGGCTTCTCCACGGTCAGATGGCAATTTAGCTCCATCTAAATAGTAATAGAATTTATCACCCAACTTAATCAATTTACCATCAAGATTTTGACCATCACCAAGTTTGTTATAAACTCGTTTTTGTACCTTCAATTCTGGTACATGATTAACTACCACATTTGAATAGTAACCATTGCCGAATTGCACTTGGAAAGTTTGGTTGGTATATTTACCAGTAAATCCTTTCTGGTTTTTCATTGGTGTATGGAAATACAAGTCCATACCTGTTTGAACGTAGGCTTTATAAAACTCTTCTGGTTTTTCTGCTACCCACATGTAAAATGCGCCTTTTGGAGAAATACCTGAACGATCAATCATATCATTTAAGGCTTTAGAGAGTGTCTTACGATCTAAAACATGATACATCTTCAGACCGTTAACAGCTTTACCTTGTGCATCTTTTACTTGGAATCGACTTTCAAGTGGCGTAACTGCATCATCTTGGTAGTCTTCAATGTATGCAAAACCTTTAGCAATCGCTTCTTTACCAGACTTGTCGTTTTTATTTGGACGATTCGTCCATTTTGATACATAGTAATTGACACCTTCAGGAAGCATTTCTTTGCCATCCACCAGTTTTCCAGCAGCATTGTAATTATGCTTCTCTGGCTTCAATGGATCCCGATTTGGATTTTTCGGATCATTTGGCTTATTTGGTTGTTGTTTACCTGGAGTGTGGATTAACACTTTATTTGATTTACGTGTATAACCACCCTTACTATGTCCTTCGTTTACAACCATTTCAAAGACATTTTCGTAATCTGCAGCGTCATTCTGAGGACGACCCCATACAGACAATGCACCTAATTGATATTCCTTCGCACGGTTTTTATTAACTGCATCAAGGATTTCTTTTTTAGCTGTAAAGCTCAAGAAATTCGTTTTTTCATTATAAACAACCTCATAGCCTTTATTGGCTTCTTTCGTCTTTTTAACATCTAACTTAAAGCCTGATGGTAAATGGTCATTAAAGACTAACTTTGTATAAGTTGTTCGATTAGCAGGAAGAACTTCCGTCTGCAAAGCAAAACGATTAAGCGAGTTTTTAGCAACGTATTGACCGTTAATATTCACCTTATCCGCATTTTCAACCGCTTTTGCAATTTGCGGACGAGTAGATAATTTATAATCATGAACGTGTACCGTTGGCACTACTGGAGCAGTTGGTTCTTTTTCTTTTGGCTTATAGATTGGAGTTGGTACACCATTCACTTTTACCAACGTTAATTTAACTTTTGGAGTTGGAACTGTTTTTTCCTTTTCAGGAGTGAACTTCTTCAACTCTTCCAATTTAGGTGTCGGAACTTCTTTCAACTTCTCAGGTGTAAAAGTTTTACGAGGTTTCGATTCTTTATAACGAGCAGGAACTGGAATGCCAGAAGACTTAAAATCTGTATTAAATGCAAACCATTGCGAAACAATTCCACTTTCTTGACCATTGGTTTCAACACCGAAACTAAATTTGATTCGTTTATCTGTCGAAACAATCCCAGCTCCTTTGTAGCATACGGACTATCTTCACGATCCCACGGCTTATCCAAGCCTAAAGAATCCAAATCTTCCAAATTGGCTTTAGAATAAACCAAATCGCCATAACGTTGAACCTTCGACCCATTAATTGGAATAAACTTGTCATCAGAAGAAATACGAGCATATTCAACGTGTGATGTTCCTTCACCGTAAGAGTTCATGGAAGCAACCGAATAAAGGAATGGTTTTCCTTTTACTGGAAGAATTTCCTTTCCATCTTCCCCAAAATATCGAACCTCTACATCAAGTTCATAGCCTTCCTTGCCTGCCAAAGTACCTGCCAAAATAGTTGAAGTAGGATTTCCTTCAAAATTCAAATTGATCTTTCCATATTGGCTATTAGCCTTTTTAGCCGTATAGTGGAACTCAGCAGCTACAATTTTTTTACCGTCATAAGAGGCATTCAATCCCTCATATCGAGCAACTGCTGTCTGCCCTACGGCAAGACGACCCAATACACTGCCACTGGTTGTTGAAGTGGCTTCCTTAACATCATTAGTAACCAAATTATCCCAATTAGTACCAATCACATTGAAGACATTACCACCTTTTTTATTAACCTCTTCCCAATATTTCTTCTGAGAGATAAACTCCGCTCCTTTAACACTCACAAGCTTAGCATTTTTTACATTGTCTTTGCCAAAGACAAGATACTTACTTACAATATCTTTAACATAACCATCTTTAGCACTGTTAGCTTTAGCTTCAGCTTTTTCTTTCGCAACACGAGCATCTTCAGCTTGATTATGTTCCGCAACTTCCTTGTTAAATTTATCAATTTCCTTATTTTCAGCATCTACTTTGGCTTGACCTGCTGCATTACGTTTTGTGATAGCAGCATTTTCCGCTTCAACAGATTTTTTATGAGCTAACTGAGCTTGATTGCGCTTCGTAATTTCAGCGTTTTCAGCATCCACCTTAGCCTTATTTGCCGCATTTTGCTTACGAACGGTTTCATTGTACGCTTTCGCAGCTGCGATTTCCTTATCTTCCTTTGTTTTTTCAGCTTGATAGGTTTCAGTAGCTTTTTTATTTTCAGCTTTTACTTGTTCAACAGCTTTGGTATAGGCATCATAAGAAGTTTTATTGGCATCCACTTTTACTTCTTTAGTCGTTTCCGTCACTTTGGCATCTGGAAACTCAGCTTTAATCTTAGCTTTCGCTTGTTCCACTGCTTGATTGGTTTGCGCTGCTTGTTGGCTAGCCTTGTCATGTGCTTCTTTCAAAGCTTTATTTTCTGCTTCAATTTGCGCATTCTTTTGTTTCGTTTCTTCAACTGCTTTAGCATGATCGGCTTTCGCCTTTTGATAATCCGCCGTTGTTTGTTCAACCGCAGCTTTTTGTTTTGCTTGATCTGCTGCAATTTCAGCTTGTGCCCTTTGCGTTTCAGCTAATGTATTTGTTGTACCCTTATCAACAGTTGTATCTTGTACAACTTTCACACCAGCTTGTTGGGCTTGGTTAGCTGCTTGATTAACTTGTGAATTATCTACTGTAACATTTACAGTTCCTTGTGCTTGATTCGCCTGAGCAATCGTTTGTTTAGCTGCTTGGGTTTGCACAGGCTGACTAGCTTGCAAATTTGTAGCCGTATTCGGAGTAGTTGTTGCTTCATCTGCATAGCTTGTTTGCGCTGTTGCCACAGCTAAAGCAGCAAGCCCTAAAATAACTCCACAAGCACCATAAGCCTTAATCTTACGGATAGAACCATACGTTTTTGTTTCATTTGATTTCATTTTTTGATTTCTCCTTAAATTTTATTAAAATAATTTTTTAATTTTGTTCCTACTGCAAGCAAAGATAGACCAATCAATGATAGCAGAGAACTAATGAATGCTTTCTCACCTGTTTTAGGTAATGTCTTTAATTCACCTGAAGCGGTTGTTACGGAAACCGTTTGATCCGGATTAACTGTTGCTCCAATGGAAGCAGCTGAAACAATAGAAGTTGTACCGTCTGCATTTGCAATAATCGGATTACTATTTTGGACTCCGACAATTGTAACTCCTGAATTTGTCGTGACTGGTTTGTTTGGTGCTACATCTTGCACCACTTGACCTGTAGCAGTTGAGGTTGTTCCAATTTGGCTTTTACCAGCTTGATTTGCTTCATCCGTTGTTTTGGGTTTTTCTTCAGGTTTTGGTTTTTCTTCAGGTTTTGGTTTTTCTTCATCCTTCTTATCTTCTGAAGAAGGTGT
>OGSV01000444.1_pt1 | contig 9390 bp, 5 predicted proteins | sample 1574221 | NCBI WGS metagenome assembly OGSV01 (sample SAMN03295823, study PRJEB24534) | human gut metagenome | isolation source: fecal sample 4 from infant 3 | host: Homo sapiens | place: USA: Pittsburgh, PA | collected 2014-07 | reverse complement strand
GAGTAGGACTTCGGCTGCTTTAGACAAGGTTCCCTCCTGTGAGAAAACAATGAGTTGCTCCAAGTGTTGTAAATTCAGCATGATGTCTCCTTTTTGATCAATGAATTGGACAGTTTTAACTATAGGTAAAATGAATACTAATATTATCTATCGTTATTGTGCAATTTTTTATTTGTCTTGTAAAATGAAAGCAGAGAGTAGCACAAGTCATTCAAAACTATTCAAGTTCTATGCAAACCTTTTCAATTCGTAAAAAATCTGATATAATAAGAATGAAAAAAAGTTATTAGAGGAGAGTAGCATGTCTAAAAAAATTATTGGGATTGATTTAGGTGGTACATCTGTGAAGTTTGCGATTCTGACCCAAGAGGGAGAAGTTCAAGAAAAATGGTCTATTAAGACAAACATTTTAGATGAAGGTAGTCATATTGTTGATGATATGATTGAATCTATCAATCATCGCTTGCGACTATTGGGACTTGGGGCAGAAGATTTCATTGGAATTGGCATGGGTTCACCTGGTGTTGTGGATCGTGAAAAAGGAACGGTTATTGGGGCTTATAATCTCAATTGGAAAACTTTACAACCTGTAAAAGAAAAGATTGAGAAAGCAACTGGTATTTCTTTCTTTATTGATAATGACGCAAATGTAGCTGCTCTTGGCGAACGTTGGAAAGGTGCTGGTGAAAATCAGCCTGATGTTGTGTTTATGACTCTTGGAACAGGTGTCGGTGGCGGTATTGTTGCGGAAGGAAAATTACTGCACGGTGTAGCTGGAGCAGCTGGAGAGCTGGGACATATCACAGTTGATTTTGATCAGCCGATTCTCTGTACTTGTGGTAAAAAAGGTTGCCTAGAAACCGTAGCTTCTGCAACGGGAATTGTCAATTTAACGCGCCGCTACGCTGATGAATATGCTGGTGATGCAGAGCTGAAAAAATTGATTGATAACGGTGAAGACGTTAATGCAAAAATTGTCTTTGATTTGGCTAAAGCTGGTGATGAATTAGCTCTCATTGTTTATCGCAATTTTGCACGTTATCTTGGTATTGCTTGTGCCAACATTGGATCTATCTTAAATCCGTCAACGATTGTCATCGGTGGTGGCGTCTCTGCAGCAGGCGAATTTTTACTAGACGGTGTTCGTAAGGTCTATGAAGAAAATTCTTTCCCTCAAGTGCGTATGTCAACAAAACTTGCACTTGCAACGCTTGGAAATGATGCAGGCGTCATTGGAGCAGCTTCATTGGTTCTTCAATAATTCGCTAAAATGGAAAAATAATCCTAATAAGGCATTTACAATTATTATAAAATTTGTTATGATATTAGATAGTGCGTAATGGAAGCACTAAAAAACGACTAATCCGCTGTGGTCTTGAACTGCAAGATTAGTAAGATAGGAGAAGAATAATGAATCCATTAATCCAAAGTTTGACTGAAGGTCAACTTCGTACTGATATTCCTGCATTCCGTCCTGGTGACACTGTTCGTGTTCACGCAAAAGTTGTCGAAGGAAATCGCGAACGTATCCAAATCTTTGAAGGTGTGGTTATCGCTCGTAAAGGTGCTGGTATTTCAGAAAACTATACTGTTCGTAAAATTTCTAACGGTGTAGGTGTTGAACGTATCTTCCCACTTCACACACCACGTGTTGAAAAGATTGAAGTTGTTCGTTACGGTAAAGTACGTCGTGCGAAATTGTATTATCTTCGTGCATTGCAAGGTAAAGCAGCGCGTATCAAAGAAATTCGCCGTTAATGTAGAATTAACTCTGTCACTTGGCAGAGTTTTTCTCTAGTCCCCTTAGTTCAATGGATATAACAACTCCCTCCTAAGGAGTAGTTGCTGGTTCGATTCCGGCAGGGGACATATTTCAAAGGCTTCAAACGTTGATAAATCAGCGTTTCTTTTATTTTTGTTCAAAATTTGTTCAAAATAGTTTTTACTGGCTTAAACCGTGGAAAAAGTCACGGATTTTATTGTCTTCACGGATAGCTTTTTCTTTGATTAAATGCCCGTAAGTCTCACTGATTTGCTGAATATCTTTATGTCCCATATTCTTGGCGATTGCCCAGATGTCTATATCCATTGCCAGAAGTGTGCTTGCGTAAGTATGTCTTAAACCTGTACTAGTCATATTTGAAGGAGTAATAGACAATTCAGATAGTATCTTCTTTAATTGTTTATTGACTGCTGAATTTGTAGGTAGTCCAGATTGTTTATCGAAGAATAAACATTTGTCTGGATTAGAAACTTGATGGCTTCTTAAAACATACCTTTGTTCAGCCTTTAGCTTTTGTAAAATAGAGACTGTAGTATCATCAATCGGAACGTCACGGATAGAAGTTTCTGTTTTAGCTTTTGTCCAGCGTTTTCTTGTGCGATCATAGCGTCTATATGTTTTAACGGTCTTATTTTCAATATTGATACAATCCCAAGTTAAGCCAAGAACTTCTCCAAACCGCATACCTGTTTTCAGTTGGATATATAAGAGATATGGAATGACGGATTCTTGATAATCGAGGAGATATTCTAGATACTGACAAAGTTTTTTATAATCTTCTAAGCTATGGATATATCTTTCATTCTTAGACTTTGGTGATTCTCTGCCAGATAGCACAACTCCTTCTGTGAATAAATCTATACTGAGTTTATCTTGCCTAGCAAAAATAAGGACACTTCGTATCTCTGCATTTAGGCGGCTGACATTATCACGACAATTTGTCTCAGCGTATTTATTGATAAATGCTTGATATTGGCTTGATGTGATGGATACAGCAGGTGATTCTCCAAAGTATTTTTGAATAAACTTTCCACGCAAGCGATGCTTGTTTTGTGTAGAATCCATTTTATTGAGTGGGATGATTTTTAAATGGTACCATTTTTCCCACAATTGGAAGAGACTGATGTTTTTATCAATGACCTTTCCTTGATGTAATTTAATTTCTTGGGTCAAACCTTCAATTTCAGCTTCTTTTTTGGTTTTAAATCCTGATTTTGATGTAATATAGTTCCCTTTTTTGTCAGTGATCCGATAAGACCACTTCCCTTTTTTCCCTCCGCGTTGCGTAATGTATAGTGACATGGTTCCCTCTTTTCTAAGAAATCGATAACCAAGGTTTTATCTTGGTTATCTTGTCATAATTCAAAAATTTTTGCAAAATGATCCTCGAAAAATTCTTTGGTTTTGCTTGCTAGAAAGTAATAGCGTCCGCCTTGACTATCTGGGTATTTCACAAATCCATTGCTATTTTTATAAATGTCAATTTGCTTACGAATTTCAGGCTTATAAAGCACGTTTTCGAGCAGCCATGGACGAGAGACGGAAAGAAGTTCTAAAACCTCAGAGAGCGTTAGATAATGCCCTTTTGAGGAGGTTTTTTTGAGTTCTTCATACTCGGAACTGTCAACGATAATTTTATCGGGTGGTAGTTGTATCGTAATATTTTTTAAGTCAATTTGTAGGGTGGTTGGTTTCATAGGCAGTTAGTCCGTATCCATTTCTTGGTCAATGATGGTCACATCTTTGATGTGTCTGCTTTCGTGATAGCGTTTTGATTCTATAAATTTTACCCGTGGTGCTAGTTCACTTCAAAATACCCATTTGGACTGTACTGTAAGTGACAAAATCAACAGGAGGTCATCCAAATGAGTCATTTACAGAATACCGCTAATTCTCATTACTTGGAATGGAACATAGGTCAATTATCAAAAATTTGTCAGATGCTCTGTCGAAACTATTGCCCAGATTCGATACTTTTTTAGCAATTCCGCCTGTAGTCGTAACTGTTCCACTTCGGATAGCTGTTCCATTCCTTTACCGTAGGTATATTGTTTCCCCACGGGTTGATGGAAACGGTGCAGTTCATCATTTCGATACCATCGCCACTAGGTCTTGACCTGACTAACATTTTTGATGCCCAGGGTCTCCATGATAACCTTATTGGGCTTACCTGCTTTCTTCATTTCGATACAGGCTAACTTAGTTTCTACCGAATACGCTTTTTTGACCATAACAAAACACTCCTGTTTCTAGTTTACTAGATTTCAACAGGAGGGTTTTTCTTGTGCCTCATTTTATGGGGCTAGTGCCGTTTTCATCAGGATTTTTATTGACAACCATTAGAGGTTCATATTCATCGTTGACTTTTTTCATGTAATGTTTTAAATTGTTTCTAAAATTTGAATAGACGACCGCTTCTATTTTATATCACCTCATTTTAAGACTATTCTTAGTATAATACTTGACAGGAAATTGTACAAGGGTTAGCAGCTAGTTTTAACCCTCTTGTTTTAAAAAGTTGAAAATAAAAAATACAGCTCACTGCCGTTGCATAAATATTGATTCCAGAGATATTATTTTCATTTTATACACCATTATTGAAGTGAAAAATAGTTGGATTTTAGAGCAAAAGCTCCGTATATATGCAAAATGTTGATTCATTCGATTGTCTAGACCAATTGGAATTTAAAAGTTATCAGCGCTTTAGATTACTTTTTATTAGATATCTGTAATTTATCTGTAATCAATCTACATTTATTTACAAAATGTCAAGAAATGTAGAATACCTCTGTAATGAGATTAAATAAATTTGTGAAAACCATGTAATTGGCTTGACATTCAAGAAAAAAATTACTATCATAAAAGTGAATAGTTTTTTTTAAAACTAGGACTTAACATATCCAATATGTTAAAATATTGAGAGGATATTTAGAATGAAAAAAAGCAGGTTCTTTTTAGCGTCAACGGCTGTATTGTTATCAGCCTTAGGTGCAAATCCTGTGTTGGCTAGGGATGTTGAGCGCTCTATCTCCACAACGATTGTTACACCGACTGTTGACAGCAATAAAAAGGCTTCTACTGAAACGCCAGAGTCTAAGCAGGAAAATGCAAACACCTCTACGGCTGTGATGTCGGCTGCTCCTGTAACTCCTGACAAGTCCACGTCAGTTGTTTCGGATACGGATAAGCCAAGCGCGTCAGACAAGGTAGAGGCACCAAAGACAACGCGAACAACACCGACTGCTCCAGAAAAGGACAAGTCGGAACTGTTGGATTCCTCAAGTAAGGTAGAACCGCCGAAGATAGACCCTGTACTACCGGCTACACCAGATAAGGATAAGTCTGGAACATCAGACTCTGAGTCTTCAAAGCCAAAACAATCGGAACCAGAAAAGAAATACGGTGACGTAACGGTTGAGTATAAGAGTAAAGATGGTGCTTTGATTGCTCCAAAAGAGCTAGACACGCCGACTTCTGTGGTGGGGACGGATTATGATACGACTGACTACCGAAGAGAGACCATTATCAGCTCAGAGGGTAAGAAATATCGTCTTGATCTGAAAGCTACTCAGGGTTATGAAAAAGGGAAAGTTCTTGAGGGCAATACCAATATTACTTACTACTATGATCTGGTCACAGAAACGCCAGACTCTAATAAGGTAGTGCCACCGAAGCCGGAGCCAGATACCCCAGATAAGACTAAACCGAGTACATCGGATTCGTCCGATAAAGGGGCAACTCCACAGGACAAACCACCAATTCCAAATCCTTCGGAGGATTCATCGGTTAGTCCAGATAGCTCCATAGCAGATACTGTGACGCCGATGGATACAATTCCTAGTGATGGGATGTTGGATACTCAGCTTGAACAGACGAATAGTTTAGAGGAGGGTATCAATCCGTCTATATTGACTGAAAAAAGTAAGGATGAACCGACAACTTCTGATGTGGACTTGAAAAAGGATGAAACATTCAGTCTTGACAATGCTTCATCTGTGACTACTAAAAAAGGTGACACGATTGACAATCCAATCAAATCAATCATCTCACCAGCTGATCCGCTTTTGACGGACAAGGGCTTTGAGATTATTGGTAATGATCAAGGAGAAGTCACTATCAAAAACGCAGACGGTTCTAAAACATCTGTACCAGCTGCGCAAGTAGGTGCTAGGGCAAATCCTGATGGAACGGTCACTGTCAAATCAAGTAATGGTAAGTTTACATTGTTGCCAGATACGGGGGAAGCAACCACGATTCTTGCAACGATTGGTTTATTTATCTTGGCTCTATTAGGCTTCAAAAAAGTCAAGCCTTTTGAGAAAGATAATTGGTTAATTGGGTAATTATTAAAAAGGAAAGAGGAATTTTATGTTTCATAATAGCAAAACGAAGGGTCATGGTTCGATCCGGAAAAACAAAGTTTATGGCACCATTGGTATCTTGACGCTTGGAACCATTGCAATTCTTAGCGCTCACCAAGGTGTAGCTGCTGATGAAGTAAAGGCAACGAAGCCAACAACGCCAGCTCCAGTGGCGGAAGCTTCTGATACAAGTCTTGCTGCACAATCAAAAGCAGCAGCAACTGAAGCAGCTAGCAGCTCTACAGCAGCAATAACCACTGCAAAAGCTGAAACAACAGCACCAGCAGGAGCTACTTCAACAGCTGACACTACAACAGCGTCAGCGACTACAACAACTGAAAGTGCAGCTACGCAACCAGCCACAGCACCAGTAGCGAGTACAACGCCAGCAGCAACAACTGCAACGCCTGAAACAACGCCCGCTCCTGCTACAACAGCAAAAGCTGAAGCAACTACTCCTGCGCCAGCAGGAGCAGTATCAACCTCAGACCCAGTAGCTACTCCGGTAGATCGTACGGAAGGTTCAAAAGTAACTGTCGAAAACCAAAAACTAAAAGATGCGATTTCTGAAGCAAATGGTTATAACATTGATGTTAAGCAAAATCAAAATGACAACATTGGAACAGCGAACAACCAAGTAGAGTCAGATGCTAAAAAGGACCTTGCCAACACTCTTGAGGAAACACAAGCAACTCGTATCAAGACGGGGGTAGATGCCTATAAACGCGACCTAAAAAAAGCGCAAGCAAACACCGGCACTCCAGGCTATCTAAGTGAAGTTGTCAGCCAAGGCTTGAAATTTGAACGGGAGCCTAATGCTAAATTGTCTATCACTGGTACCACTGAATTTGGTCAAAAAGATATGAATAATATGTCATATGAGGAGTATGTGAAATCTGGTGGAACGTTTGCAAACAATCCAATCCCAGCATTTACAACGAGACTGTCAGCTGGTGGAAGCCGGTTTGTCATCCCTAAAATTAAAAGCGGACAAACCATTACGGCTACTTATACGGGCCTCCAAAATTCTAAATATAATGGAGTAAGTATTTCAAAGGTTACTTATGAGGTAACGAATTTAAACCCTAAAACAGGTATCGTTGGTTTTGCTGAGAAGGATCCGACGAGAGGGATTTACACTTTTTATGACATAAATGTACCTTCTAGATATAAAGTTGTTGCTCGCTTCTATGATGCTGATGGCAATGTTATAAACTTTAAAAAAGATAACCCTGCAATTTTGGCTCTAACAAGTTTAACCAAAACAGAACCTAAGACTGGAAAATTGGCTGGTCTGAAGCACGAAGAAAGCATAACAGATTATAATTTCCGACCAGTAAAGATTACCGGTTCTTTGGTTGAAAAACAAACCGATGGACGTTTGGCAGCAAATATTGTCACTGACGGCATTAAAGACGACTATGATGATCCAAATTTCTATAAAATGGGGATTGCGGGTGTGGCAGAAAGCGGAGATTCAATTTCCTTTGTGATGCAGCGGACTACACAATGGGATAGAGGTTATTGGTTAGCTATTACAAGCAAATTACCATCTCGCTTTACTCTTGTAAAACCAGATCTTGAATACAATCTGGTTGAATACAATCTTGCAGGGAATGTCTTGCTGGATAACTATATTCAAGGGACTACTACTAAACTAACAAATACTCAAACGGTTAAACCTACGGGAACTCCTGTTGGTGAAGACTACACAACAACACACCAAGACAGAATCACAACAGCGGATGGCAAGATCTATAAATATGTGTCATCAACTAATAATACAACAGGTAAAGTTAAATTAGGTACGACGAACGTAGCAAACTACTATACAGAAGTAAAAGGGAATGTTGTTGTTGACTACCAAGATAAGCAAGGCAACACTCTTTCTCCACGTATTGTGGATACACCAGACACATCAGTAGGAACGGCCTACGATACAACTGACCACAAACCGTCTACGATTACAACAGCCGATGGAGCAAGTTACCGCATTGACCCTACAGCTACACAAGGTAAAGAAAGTGGTAGAGTTGTCGAAGGAACAACCCGCGTTGTCTATGTTTATGATAAGCTTGAAAAACCAGTAGAGAAATATGGTAATGTTGTCGTTGACTACCAAGATAAGCAAGGCAACACCATTGCTCCGCGTATCGTAGATACACCAACTTCACGGGTTGGTACTTACTATGACACAACTGATCACAAACCAACTACCATTACGGCGGATGATGGCACAACTTATCGTATTGATACCAATGCTACACAAGGTCACGAGAGTGGTCAGGTTGTCGAAGGAACAACCCGCGTTGTCTATGTTTATGACAAAGTTGAAAAACCGGTAGAGAAGAAATACGGTGATGTTACCGTTGAATACAAGAACAAAAGCGGCGCTACAATTTCACCAAAAGTAACGGATACACCAAGATCAGAAGTCGGAACAGACTATGATACAACCGATCAACGGAAAGAAACAATCACGACAGTTGATGGTAAGAAATATCGTCTTGATCCGAAAGCCACTCAAGGTGCAGAAAAAGGTAAAGTTGTTGAAGGCAATACCAATATTACCTACTACTATGATCTTGTACCAGATATTCCAACACCAGATGAATACGGTAACGTTGTCGTTGATTACCAAGACAAGAAAGGTAATACTATCGCACCACGTGTTGTTGATACACCAGATAGCAAAGTTGGTACGAACTACGATACAACAGATCACAAACCAACTAGAATTACTACAGCTGATGGTAAAGTTTATCACATTGATCTAAATGCAACTCAAGGTCAAGAAAGTGGTAAGATTGTCAAAGGAACTACTCGTGTTGTCTATGTTTACGATGAAGTGGTTGGTGATGTAACCGTTCATTATAAAGATGAAGATGGCAAAGTTATCAAAGATCCTGAAAAAGATACAACTGGTGCTCCAATCAATACGGTTTATGACACTCGTGATCACGCTCATAAGACGATTACTACAAAAGATGGTCGTACCTATGAAATTGTTCCTGAAAAGACTCAAGGTCTTGAACAAGGTCGCGTTGTTGAAGGAAATACAGATGTTACGTATATCTACAAACAAGTATTCGGTGATGTAGTTGTTCACTATGAAGACGAATCTGGTAAGAAGATCAAAGAAGATGTAACGGATACTTCTCATGCTCGTGTTGGCGAAAATTACGATACGACCGATCACAAGACGACAGCGATCAAGTCTGGTGATAAAGTGTACAACCTCGTTCC
>OGSV01000438.1_pt1 | contig 9698 bp, 12 predicted proteins | sample 1574221 | NCBI WGS metagenome assembly OGSV01 (sample SAMN03295823, study PRJEB24534) | human gut metagenome | isolation source: fecal sample 4 from infant 3 | host: Homo sapiens | place: USA: Pittsburgh, PA | collected 2014-07 | reverse complement strand
GTTCACAGATCCTTCTCGCTTCTTCAGCCAGTGGTCCGATGACAGCCACTTTTTTCTCCTTAAAAATCCCTGCTTTCTGCTCCGCAATGGCGGCTATGGAGTCTCCTAAGGTTTCTTGATGATCCAAACCCACAGACGTTACCACTGCAATATCTCCTGTCACCACATTTGTCGTGTCTAAAAGCCCACCAATACCCACTTCAATTAAAGTCACATCTACTTGCTCTTCGTTGAAATACAATAAAGCCATAAGCGTTAAAATTTCAAAATAAGAAAGTAGGTTATGCATCGGTCGAAGCTGTTTTTCCATTTCCTGAACTTGGCGTCCCAGCCGAGTGAAATCTTCATCAGAAATGGGTTCATGGTTGATACAAATCCGGTCATGAACACTTGCCATGTGAGGCGACGTAAAGGTCCCTACTTTCTTTTCGTGCTGCACGAATAGCTGACTCATAAACGCAATCGTTGAGCCTTTCCCGTTCGTTCCTGTCACATGAATAATGGGATAATTTTCTTCAGGATGATTCAAAAGACTTACCGCCTGACTCATTCGGTCTAAACCAGAGCGAAAGTTTAGTCCAATGCGACTTTCCAACCACATTTCAATTTCATTCATATTCTTCTCCCAGCAAAAAGAGGGTGAAACAGAACCAGACTTTGGTTCATGTCACACCCCACAACTCACTTGAATAGTTAGCACTCTTGCTCCACATAGGAATTAAACCAACCATTCATTCGTATACCATAAAATAACGATTCACACAGCCTTTTAATCTCTTCATCGTCTGTAATATGAAAAGCTAGTATACACAATTTTTATTCTTCCATAAAGCTATTGAAAACTTCTTCAATCATGTCCCATTCAGCATCTGAATCTTCTGGGATTGGTTGCAAATCACCTTCTGTTCCGTCTTCATTTTCAGTAAACGAGTAGGCTTGAATTTCTACCTCGCCATTTTCATCTTCTTCTGCGCTAGCTGGAATCAAGAGAACATAGTTTTTACCAAATTCTTCTTTTCCGTCAATGGTCAAGAGAATTTCAAACAAAGTTTCATTCCCTTGCTCGTCTACTAGCGTAATCAATTCACGCTCTTCGTGTTCATGGTCATGGTTATGATCGTGTGCCATGTTTTCTCCTTTATTTATTAAAAATTTCGATCTAAATAATTCTGCAATATGAGCTGCGCTGCGAGCTTATCAATCACTTTTTTCCGCTTCTTTCTGCTCACATCTGCCTGCTCAATCAACATTCTCTCCGCAGCTACCGTTGTTAGGCGTTCATCTTGATAGTCAACAGGAAGCTGAAACAGCTGTTCCAGTCTACCACCATAGGCCTGACTTGCTTCGACACGCGGACCACTTGTATTGTTCATGTTTTTTGGGAGTCCTACAACGAACTTGTCAACCTTATATTCTTTTACAAGCTCAGGCAAACGATCAAAACCAAATTCCCCTTTTTCTTCATCAATAGGAATAATTTCAAGTCCTTGAGCTGTAAAACCAAGTGGATCACTAACCGCGACACCGACTGTTTTTGAACCAACATCTAACCCCATCATTCTCATTAGAGATCAATGCCTTGCCCTTTCAAATAATAACGAACTAATTCTTCTACAATCTCATCACGTTCATATTTACGAATTTGATTTCGTGCATTATTATAGCGAGGTACATACGCAGGATCACCACTAAGCACGTATCCTACGATTTGGTTGATTGGGTTATACCCCTTTTCATTCAGCGACACATAGACATCTTTCAATGTTTCGCTAATCTCTTTTTTGTTTGAATCATCAAGATTAAAACGTACTGTCTCATCTGTAAATCCCACAATTACACCTTCTTTCACTAGAATACCTATATTATAGCACATTTCAAGGCTTTTCACAAATGAAAGGGGTTGAAAAAAGCTGAATAAATTCAGCTTTTTTTGTTTCATATACACCTATAAAATCATGGATTTGCAACTTCTTTAGCACCAGCTGCTTTGACAGATTCAATATATTGTTTGGGTGTTAAATTTTTGATAGTTGAAAACATAGAGCCATATGTATCCAGTTTTGATGCTTCATCAAGGTTGATTTTGCTCATATCAATATTGATTGTAACTTTAATAATATAGTCTTTTGTAATGTCTGTTTTAACATCAACACCGCCCAAAGACTTAAATTTATCCAATCCTGCAGCCTTTTCAAAAGCAGAAATCAAGTACGGCTTAGTGCTTTCTAAATCTTGACCCGCTAATGCACTCTTCATATTTTCAGGAAGTATTTGTTCAAGATTTATCACAAACTTCTTAAAGGTTTTTCCTTCATAAGAAATAGTTTGCGTAAGTGTTTGTTCAATCCCTTGGACAGTCTGTTTTTGTTGAAAAGACTTGGTCACAACAGAATCCTTTTTCACAACACTCGAACCAGTCTTACTATTCCCTGACTGATTCTGACCGGATTTTTGACCACAAGCTGTGAGTAGCAACAAACTTGCTCCTAACAAAACAACCGATTTTCTCATAAAAATATCCCCCTTGTATTTTAGAGCTTTATAAGAATAGTATACCATCTTTTGTAAGCGTTGTCAAAAAGAGCCGTCTAAAAAATCAATTCGTGTTTAACAAGTTATTGATTGACTTCCGTTGCACCACTGGCAATCTGATCTTCAACATATTCTTTTGGTTTCATTTTTAAAAATTCTTTTAATTTCATATTCTTTAAATACTCAGTATTTGCGGCTTTATTAACATCCAAAACTTGAAAATCAAAAGTATGAATTCGCTTCAATTCTTGCTCATTTATAATTTCCAAAGAGGTCGAAAAACCTTCCAAACTTTTTGCTTGTGTAAATTTTTCATCTTCAGACAAAGATTTCTCCAATAATTTTTGTGCCTCAGCAACTCCAACTTCCGCAACTACTTTTTTCATTTCTTCTTTCATCGGCATGATTTGCTCAATCGTTAAACTTAAAAATTGATCGCCTTTGTAAGTAATTGTTTGTGTTTGTTGAACCCCTTCAGCTGTTTTAGGGAATGATAAGGTTTTTGTCACAACTGTTTCTTTTTCAGCGTTTGCAATAACTGGCAACGTACTATCAATTGATTGCTTGCTTGTTTTTGATTTTGTTTCTTTCTTTTGACCACATCCTGCTAAGACTGTAAGAATAATGGTTAATAGAATCAGGCTTCTTTTCATGGATTAACTCCTCCTCATTCTTTATTTTATCATATTTTTAATATCAATAAACATCGAAATAAAAAAAGAGTGGAAATTCCACTCTTTACAAGGCTGCGCGTAAACGCGCTTCTGTATTTTCAACATTACGAACCGAGCGAGGTAAGAATGCACGAATATCGTCTTCTTTGTAGCCCACTTGTAGGCGCTTGTCATCTACTAAAATAGGGCTTTTCAAGATGCGTGGAGTTTCCATAATCAAGTCAATCACTTCATTCACACTTAATTCTTCAATATCTACACCTAAGCCTTTTGCATAACGATTTTTTGAAGAAACAATGCTTGCAACCCCATTTTCAGTTTTTGTTAGAATATCTAATAACTCTTCTTTTGTAATTCCTTCTTTACCAAGATTTTGTTCTTTATAAGTTAACTGGTGAGCATTGAGCCATGTTTTTGCTTTTTTACAACTAGTGCAACTTGAGACAGTATAAATTGTAATCATGTAAGTACTCCTTTCGCCACACGGTACTATTATCATACTATATTATACCACAAAATCCCTCCGTCTTGCGACCTATTTTTAAAAAATTATTCCTCAATCTCAATCGCGTCATCCAAGTCTAGCGTTACTTCCTCCACCTTGTTTGCTGATTTAGTTGCTTCTGCATTTTTTTCATCTTCAGCATCATCCTCAATCAAACCGTAATGCACTCGAACTTTATGATCAATTTCATCAAAAATTTCTGGATGATCCGCCAAGTATTTCTTAGCATTTTCAGACCCTTGACCAATCTTTTCATCATTATAAGAATACCAAGCACCCGCTTTTTTGATAATATCAAGGTCTGTCGCAATTTTAATCAACTCGCCTGTTTTAGAAATTCCTTCGCCATACATGATTTCTACGAAAGCTTCCTTAAATGGCGGAGCAACCTTATTCTTCACAACCTTAATCTTAGTTTCCTTACCAACATTGGTATCTTTTTCATCACCAGTTCCCTTGATTTGGGTATTTCCGCGAACATCCAAACGAACAGACGCATAGAATTTCAAGGCACGACCACCAGGTGTTGTTTCTGGATTTCCAAACATAATACCAACTTTTTCACGCAATTGGTTGATGAAAATCGCAATTGTCTTCGTTTTGTTAATAGAAGCAGACAATTTACGCATAGCTTGACTCATCATCCGCGCTTGCAAACCAACGTGACTATCTCCAATGTCTCCATCAATCTCAGCACGTGGTACGAGGGCTGCCACGGAGTCAATAACTACCAAATCTACCGCACCAGAGTCAATCAATTTCCCAGCAATCTCAAGACCTTGCTCACCAGAGTCTGGCTGAGAAAGTAAAAGTTCATCAATATTAACTCCAAGGGCTTGTGCATAAGCCGGGTCAAGAGCGTGTTCTGCATCAATAAAAGCTGCAATACCGCCTTCTTTTTGAGCCTGCGCTACTGCATGAAGAGCTACGGTCGTCTTACCAGAAGACTCTGGTCCATAGATTTCAATAATCCGCCCCTTTGGATACCCTCCTGCACCAAGAGCGATATCTAGCGCCAAGCTACCTGAACTCATGACTTGAACTTTTTGTTCAGCGCGCTCACCTAGGCGCATAATCGCTCCTTTACCAAAATCTTTTTCAATATTTTTAAGTGCAGCATCTAGCGCTTTTTGACGTTCCTCGCCAAATTTCTTTGAAATTTCTTCTAATTTTTTTTGTTTTTTTGCCATTTATTTCTCCTGTATAGTGATAAATTATTTTTTTGCCTATCTAATCATTATAGCATATTTTCGTTTTTTAATAAAGTTTTTCGCAGCAGATTGAAAGCATGCAGAACGGCTATTTCACGTACATCTGTCCGACTGCGACCGGCAATATTAACCTTAATAGACTGAACGTCTTCTGTGGTTGCTAGGCCGATATAAACTGTCCCTGCTGGATGTCCTTCTAAGCTGTCTGGACCTGCGACACCTGTTAAGCTCACCGCATAGTCACTAGCGGTCAATTTTCTTGCCTGCTCAGCCATTTTCTCAGCTGTAAAAGCTGAAACCACCCCATGCTTTTCCAAGCCTGCCAATGAAATGCCCAGCATTCGGCTCTTTTCCTCCATACTGTAGGTAACAAAGCCACCACTAAAGACATTGGAGGCTCCAGCAAAGTTTGCCAAAGTTGCTTGAAAGAGTCCTGCAGTCAAACTTTCAGCTGCTGTGACAGTCTTTCCTGCTCTTCTCAACAGTTCAAAAGCTGTTTGTCCCAGAGAATTATCATCTCCATAAGCATAGAAAAGATCAGCTAAATGTTGTTTCTCAAAAGTCTGTACTGCCAAAATTTTCTTTTCTAAACGAGTAAACTTAACATCCGCTTCCTTTTGACTAGTAGCCTTGGTGGACAATCGCAATGTCACTTCTCCCGTCTTAGCATAAGGAGCAATTGTCGGATCCGTTTGAGTATCAATTAAATCCCCTAAAAGGGTTACTAATTGACTTTCACCAATACCAAAGAAACGCAAAACTCTTGAATACAATTTTTGACCAGTTGCTAAGAGCGGAACCAGCTCATTATTTACCATAGGTTTTAATTCACTAGGCGGTCCAGGCAGAACGACATAAGTCACGCCACTGACTTCAATCACGCCCCCCACCGCAAGTCCGGTTTCGTTTTGGAGAGGAGTCGAGCCTTCCACTATCTGAGCTTGTCGCTCATTATTGGGTGTTCGCACATAGTCTGATCTACTTGCGAAGAAGCGATCCAATTTCTCCGTAGCCATTCGGTCAAATACCAACCTACGATTTAAGAATTTTGACAAAGTCTGCTTAGTCAAGTCATCTTCTGTTGGACCTAATCCTCCAGTTAAGATGATCAAATTACTACGATTTCGAGCGATTTCTAAAATGGATAACAGACGAGCTTCATTATCTCCGACCGCTGTTTGGAAATACACATCTACTCCCAGACTCGCTAATTTTTCAGATAAAAATTGGGCGTTTGTATTGACAATCTGACCTGTCAGAATTTCAGTACCCACAGCAATAATTTCTGCTTTCATAGAACCTCCTACCTTACTATTCGCAATTGATTTTATTTTATCACAAAAAATCTTAAAAAAGTTGATTTTCATTTCAGGAAATAAAAAGAGCTGTCAAGTTCCTTGACACACTTGTCAACATGCTGTGGAAAACTTTAAAAATATTGTTTGTTATGGATAATAACTGGATTGTTAGGTCAATGCTATTGGCAAATAGTTTGAATATTTTTATAATGGAGATGAAAAAAGGAAATCGTCTAAATATTTTTATTCAAAGAAAGGAGATTATCATGAAAATTTCACAAGTGCTCAAAGATATTCGTCAACAAAATCAGCTCACTCAGGAGGCTTTGGCAGAAAGACTCAAGGTTTCCCGCTCCGCCATTGCTCGCTGGGAAAGCGAAAAAGGTATCCCTGATATTGGAAATCTCATTGCCATCAGTCGGGAGTTCGATATCAGACTGGACACACTCATCAAGGAGGATGAGCGCTTGGAGAAAAAGGTCATCGAAGATAGCAAGGCCAAGAAATGGCATTATTTAGTCATTTTCTATCTCTTCTCCGTTTTGGTTGAGATTGCTATTTTTGCCTATTTGCATCATATCTTTATGGCTGGCTTCCTCATCTCCACCCTCTTTATTCTTTTCTATGAACTACGCATCTTTATCAAGGAAAAGATTTGGATGCAGAAAGGAGAATGAGGAAATAAAGAAAATGACAAAAAAACCTAGAGATCTGGAACTTCTAGGTTTTCATTTAATTATGGTCAATAAGGAAATATACTGGATAATTCAGCTATTTTTGTCCAATAAGCTGCAACCCTCTGCCTAGGAATAAAATGGTATATAGAGAGATAAAAATGAGCTGAAATTTTCTTGTTTTCATTGTTCTACTTCCAGTCACAATCCTTTTCGTGATCATTGATAAGGCCGGCTGCTTCTAGGAATGAATAGACACAAACAGGACCGACAAATTTGAAGCCTTGCTTTTTTAGCTCCTTAGACATGCTTTCTGACAGCTCTGTCTTGGCTGGCGCTTCCTTGTAGTTCAAAATTTCATTGTCAATCGTTTTGAAGTCTACAAAAGACCAGATATAGTCATTAAACGAGCCAAACTGCTTTTGAACAGCCAAAAAAGCTTGGGCATTAGCCCTGGTCGCATAAATTTTCATCTTGTTACGGATAATATCAGGATTGCCTAACAAACCATCTAGATCTGCATCTGTCATCTGAGCAATTTTCTGAGCATCATAGAAATGAAAAGCTTCCCGAAAAGCCTGGCGTTTATTCAGAATGGTCTCCCAAGAAAGTCCAGCTTGATAGGTCTCCATGCAAAGTAGTTCAAATAATTTCTGATCATCATGGAGGGGCTTGCCCCACTCCTCATCATGATAGGCTACATACAAGGGGTTATTCATTTTTACCCAGCCGCAGCGTTTGGTCATAGCTTTCTCCTATTTCACTAACATCTTAAGAGCAGACTTGATATAGTTTTCTGCTGTATCCGTCGTTCCTTCAAAGAATTTCTTGATTTTCTTGAGCTCAGCAGCTTTGTAGCCCAAAGCCATCATGGCTTCCATGGCTTCTTCCAGCTCCTGATTATCCACAGTCTGGATGGGCGCCTTGCTTTCTGACGGACCATCCGCAGCCACTACCTTGCCTTCTAAGTCCAGCACCATCTGCTGGGCTGTTTTCTTACCAATCTTAGGAAACTTGGTCAGGTAGGTGATGTTTTTCTGCTCAATGGCTTGCACTAAGCCCGCATTATCATCTGCCGCAATGATGGCTAAGGCAGACACTGGGCCAATACCTGAGACTGAAATCAAGCTGAGAAAGAGTTGCTTCTCCTCCTCGGTCGCAAAGCCGTAAAGGAGCTCCGCGTCTTCTCTCACCACCTGGTGAACATAGACCTTAGCTTCCTGATGGAGATGTCCTGAGTAAGCATAGGGGTTAGCCACATGAAGAATATAGCCGATAGAGTTGACCTCCAATACAATATATTTAGCTGTAATTTTGCTGATGATTCCTTTAAAATATTCGTACATGACTTCTCCTTTTCAACCCTTTTAGTATATCATATTTTCAACTAGAAAAAATTGAAGCTGTTGGAAAAACCTCACATTGGATAGAAAAAAGCTAAAAAACAGAGAATATGGTAACTCTCTGTTTTCAGGATATTTAGTATTTCCCCAATTCTCTCAGACTGGTATGATTTTCCTGAATCCGACGGAACATTTTTTCCATATCAGATTTGGTAAAGTTGACCAAAACGGGACGACCATGTGGACAATTGTAGGGATTGTCACATTGTGATAACTGAAAAATCAAATCACGCGCTGAATAGTCATCCAAACTGTGATTGGCTTTAATAGAGCGTTTGCAACTCATCATAATAGCTAGCTCAGCGCGATATTTCTTGATAGAGACTTCCTTGGTTAGAAGGAGCATATCGCACATCTCATAAATACCTGATTCGATCTCCTCTTCCTTAAGCCAAATGGGATGTTCACGAAGAATAAATTGATTAGCCCCATATTCTTCTAGGAAAATCCCCACTTCTTCTAAAAGAGACATTCGTTGTTTCAGACGTAGCATATCATCGGCTGGAAATTCAAAGATATAGGGAACCAAAAGCTGTTGCTGACTAGCATCTACATCTCCGATTTTTTCGCGGTAATATTCGTACTTTACTCGCTCTTGAGCTGCATGTTGATCAATAATATAAAGGCCACCGTTTCCTTGAGCAAAAAGGTAGGTGCCGTGCATTTGCCCGAAATATTCCAATTCTGGAAAAGTTGAAGTTTCTTCTCCACCCAACTTATCTAAAGCTCTCTCTAAGCTCGCCTGATCCAGCTCTGGATGATCTAGTTGATTGTAAGAAGGAGATTGCCTTTCTGCAAATTTGACAGAAGCAGCTTTTGAATTGAGTTTATCTGTATCAGCAGATTGTTGGTCTAATCGGTCAGATTCCTCAAAAGAAGGTTGAGCTTCTGACACTTGTGGTTTCACAAAGAAGTCATTTCTTTCTTTATCGTAATAGAGTCGGTTTTCTTTGAGTGGGAGACTCGTCTGCTCAGGCTTATTTGCTCGGTTAATGGTTGATTTTGCTAAATTTTCCAAAGCGTCCGGAATCAAATCCTGCTCTTTTAAACTCGCAGAAATGGCTTGCGAAATCAAGGCCATCAGTTCTCTCTCTTTTGAAATCCGCACTTCTTGCTTGGTCGGATGAACATTAACATCCGCAAGGTAAGGATCAATCTGGATAGCAATCACAGCAATCGGGAATCGCCCAACCATGAGCTTACTACTGTAACCATCAAGAATAGCTCGATTGAGCAGGAAATTCTTGATGTAACGACCATTGATGAGGATAGTAATGTAATTCCGATTAGCCCTTGTTAATTCTGGCAAACTAATATAGCCTGATACTTCAAAATCCAAATCAGATGCTGAAATTTCAATCATTTTTTTGGCTGTTGTCAGTCCATAAATGCCAGCAATTG
>OGSV01000433.1_pt1 | contig 9900 bp, 8 predicted proteins | sample 1574221 | NCBI WGS metagenome assembly OGSV01 (sample SAMN03295823, study PRJEB24534) | human gut metagenome | isolation source: fecal sample 4 from infant 3 | host: Homo sapiens | place: USA: Pittsburgh, PA | collected 2014-07 | reverse complement strand
AATTAATTATTTTAATAATTATATTGACATTTTTAAGTTTCTATACTATCCTTTAATCATACATAGTCTTAATCTATTAAAGGGGGATTTTATTTGGATAATTATGCTATAGAAGTAAAAAACTTAAAGAAAGAATTTGAAATCAAAAAGAAAAGAGGTCATTTATGGAAAAAAGATTATAGAGAAAAAGAATTTTTTGTTGCTGTCGATAACATCAGTTTTAATGTTAATAAGGGAGAAATATTTGGATTCTTAGGTCCTAATGGTGCCGGTAAGACCACTACTATAAAAATGATTTCTACTTTACTAATGCCTACTTCTGGCTCAATTATAGTTAATGGTATAAATTCTCAAGATAAGCCCATAGAGGTCCTTAAAAATTTAGGTACAGTATTAGCTGGAGAAAGAAGTATTTATTGGAAACTTTCAGGCAGAGAAAATCTAGAGTACTTTGCAGCTATGAATGGCATAACTGGACAAATTGCTAAAGAACGAATAGATTATTTATTAGAAAGATTTAGCTTAGAAAAAAGATCTGACGAAACTGTAGAGAAATATTCTACAGGTATGAAACAACGAATAGCTCTAGCAAAGGCTTTAATTTCAAATCCGCAAATAGTAATATTAGATGAACCCACTTCAGGATTGGATCCTCAATCTGCAAGAAATCTAAGGGAAATAATACTAGAAATTAAGGAAGAAGGCAGAACTGTACTTTTAACTACTCATTATATGGAGGAAGCAGATCAATTAAGTGATAGAATTGCCATAATAGATCACGGGAAAATCATAGCCTTAGATACTCCTGAAAATCTGAAAAGAGGATTAAGTAAAACTAATAGTCTTATACTTGAGCTGAATCATTGGGATGAAATCATTGCTAGCAAGCTAAAAAATATACAACATGTAGAAAATATAAATAATAAATTTAATGATTCTACCCAAACTTGGGAAATAAAAATCCATATTTCTAATGGTAACGAAATTGTTAGTTCTCTAATATCAAATATAGTTTCTTACAATATTAAAATAATTAATTTTAGAGTGGATGAGCCCACTTTAGAAGATGTATTTATAAATCTAACTGGGAAATCTTTAAGGGAATAGGAGGTATACAATGACTGCTGTTTTATCTATATTTAAAAAAGAATTTAGAATTTTTTTAAGGTATCCATCTTGGTTTATATCTGCATTAATATGGCCTATTATATTTCCCTTTGGATATCTATTTACAGTTAAAGCCCTATCTGGTACTGATGTCCAATCCTTGGAGATTTTCTCAAATTTTTCTGGAACCGCTGATTATGTAGGCTTTATACTAATCGGAACCACTATGTGGATGTTAATGAATACTATGTTATGGTCCTTTGGAACTAGTCTTAGAACTGAGCAAATAAGAGGAACCTTAGAGTCTAATTGGCTTTGTCCAGTACCCAAGATTACACTTTTATTAGGATATTCCCTGTGGCAAATATTTTCCAGCTTTGTTTACCTTCTTATTTCTATTATAGAGTTTAAACTAATATATAATTTCAGATTTATAGGAAGTCCTCTTCTGTCTCTTTTAATAATTATATTGTCACTTCCTTCTATTTATGGAATAGGATTTATATTTGCCAGCCTAGTCATGTGGCAAAAAGAAGCAAACTCCATGGTGTTTTTAGTTAGAGGAATAATGTCTTTATTCTGTGGTATAACTTACCCTTTAGCAGTTTTGCCAAATTGGATGAAGAGTATATCAAATATAATACCTTTAACACATAGTATTAGTGCATTAAGGTCTGTTATCTCTGCTGGAGCTACCATAGGGGATATTAAGAGTCAAATATATTACTTAATATTTTCAGGTCTTGTTCTTATGATTTTAGGATTTTTAGCTTTTAATCTTACTCAAAAAAAGGTTAAAGAATCTGGATCTTTAGGTCATTATTAATAGGAAGGAGAAAAATATGAGTTCAAATAATTTAAAAACATATTTATTTGCTATTTCTGCTATTACCAAAAAGGATATGAAAATATTCTTAGCATATCCTATAAATGCTCTTTTTAGGATTATAGAGCCTATTATGTGGATTGCTCCAGTATATTTCCTTTCTAAAGCTTTCCAAATCAATGGTGAAAATATAGGTTTTAGCCAATATGCTGGAACCACTGATTATATGGCTTTTCTAGTGTTGGGAACTATTGTAAGCAGCTTTGTAAGTTCTGTTCTCTGGGGCATGGGTTTTTCCTTAAAGAATGAAATGGATTCAGGAGTAATAGAGTCTAATTGGTTAACCCCAATTCCATTATGGGTACAGCTAATCGGAAGGTCTATCTTTTCACTAATAATAACCACCATAAATTCTATAACTGTAGCATTTTTAGTATGGTTATTATTCGGTTTTAATATAGATAACAATATACTCCTTGCTATAATTGCTTTAATTCCTCTCTTGGTCGCATTGTATGGATTGGGTTTTGGAATAGCTTCTCTAGTTCTTATAACTAATAACGCTAATAATATAATTGATATAACTAATTTTTCTTTAAATATTATCTGTGGTCAAGACTTTCCTATTACTATCCTACCCAGAATTTTAACTGCCGTATCATTGGCGATTCCTCTGACATATGGCTATGATGTTATAAGAGGACTACTTTTAGGTACTAACACTATTTTTTCTATAAAAATAGAATTATTGATATTAACAGCCTTTATGATAGTAGGAACAGCTTTAGGATATTATATATTAAAGAGAGTAGAAAAACACTGTAAAACAATTGGAAATATTGGATTCCATTAAAAAGTATGATAGAGAATTCTCTATCATACCTTTTAATTATAGTCCTAATTCCTTTAATTCGTCTTGAATTTTCTTTCTTAAAGCTTCCTTTTCTTCCTTCAAAATAAAAGCTGCTTCAATGGAGTTATCTATAAGCTTTAATATTTCTTCTATAGAAAAATTTAATTCATCCATTAAAAGCTCATATTCCTTCTCCAAGGAAGTGTTAGAAACTGTAGTATTATCTGTATTTACAGTAACTCCTATTCCTAGCTCCATATATTTTCTTATTGGATAATTTTCTATGGAATTCACTGCTTTTGTTTGTAGATTACTTATAGGACACATTTCCAAATATATACTTTTTTCTCTTAGTAATTCCATAACCTTAGGATCTTTTATAGCCGCTATTCCATGACCTATTCTTTCTGCATAAAGAAGCTCTATTGATTTAGATATGTTTTCTACAATTCCAGTTTCCCCTCCATGGATAGTTATTTTATATCCTTTTTTACGGGCTAATTCAAATGCTTCTTTATGTATTTCTGGTGGAAAATCTTGTTCATTTCCTGCTAAATCTACAGCTACTACACCTTTGCCAAGATATTTTTCACCATACTCTACTACCTCTAAGCTATTTTGAAGACTTTCATGCCTCATGCATATTAATATGGCATTAGATAATATATTAAATTCTTCTTTTCCTCTTGCCATACCTTTTAAAACACTTTCTACAACATCATCAAAGCTTAACCCGTCATTCATGTGTAGAAATGGAGCAAACCTTATTTCAACATATTTTACATTTTGTATACTTAGATCTTCTAAAAGCTCATAAGTAATTCTCTCTATATTTTCTTTTCTTTGCATTACTTTTAATGGATAACTAAACTTCTTTAAATATTCTATTAAGGAATTACATTCTTCTTTAACACTTACTAATTCTTCAAACTCTTTAATATCACCTACGTTCAAATCTTCTTCCTGCTGAAGCAATAATTCATACATAGTTTCTGGTCTTACACTTCCATCTAAATGACAATGTAACTCTATTTTAGGTATATTTTTCAAAATTCCTCTCATAATCTACTCCTTTCAGCATAGTATACTCTATTTCAATTATATTAATATTATAGTCTTTATATTTATATTCTTCCAGTCCTCAATACTTATATATAAAAATTCCTCTCCAAATTTGGAGAGGAATTCTTTATAATAAAGATTTGTCTTATTTTCTGTTTAGCACTGCATTGATTATTATACCAACTAATGCTGCAAAACTTAACCCTGTTATTTGAACTGATTCATTTATCGGAATTCCTACTGTAAAACCTAAAATTTCAGATAAATAATTTCCGCCTAGACCTAATACTAGTATAATAGCCATTACAACAATATTTTTCCAATTAAATTTAACTTCTTGATTCTTTATAGTCTTTACACCAATCAAAGATATCATACTAAATAACATTAGGGAGATTCCACCCATTACAGCTGTTGGTATAGATGATAATGATGCTCCAATTTTTGCTATAAATCCTAAACATACTGCAAATACTGCTGCAAGTCTCAATATTGATGGATCATAATTCTTAGTTATTGCCAATACTCCTGTATTTTCTCCATAAGTTGTATTTGCTGGCCCACCAATTAATGCTGCTACTGTAGTTGCTAATCCATCTCCTAATAATGTTCTATTTAGACCTGGATCTTCTACAAAGTTTTTACCTACTACCTGTCCATTAGTAGTTATATCACCTAGATGCTCCATAAATACTGCTAAAACTACTGGTGCAATAATTGCTATAGCACCTAGATCAAACTTAGGCAATCTAAAAGGTGGTAATGCAAAGATTGATGCCTCTTTTATTAAGTTTGTATTTACTAATCCCATCTTTAACGATATTGAATATCCAACAATAACTGCTATTAGTATTGAAAGTTGTTTTATAAATCCTTTTGCTTTGAAGTTTATTAATAATGCTGTTCCTAAGGTTATAGCAGCTATAATAAGGTTTTCCTTTGCCATTCCAAATGCTACTGGTATTAAGTTCATACCTATTACTATAATCATAGGTCCTACTACTTGAGGTGCAAGATATTTTTGTATTCTTTCTACCCCTATTTTCTTTATTAAAAAAGATGTAAGCACATAAATTAATCCTGCTACAACCATTCCACCTTGAGCATAAGCTAGATCTCCGTTATAAAGTTCTTTTACTGTTAAAATCACTGGAATAAATGCGAATGATGAACCTAGAAATGCAGGAACCTTTCCCTTTGTACAAGCATGAAATATAAGTGTACCTAAACCTGCTGAGAATAGAGCTATTGAAGGGTCTAATCCTGTCAATATAGGAACTAAAACTGTCGCCCCAAACATAGCTATAAGATGCTGAAGTGCTAATATTACCTTTTTTGAATGACCTAGCAAGGACATTTCCTCACCTGTTGAATCAACTGATTTTTTAATTGCATTATCAACCATTTATTTTCTCTCCTTTCCAGCCTCACAGGACTGATTTAAAAGTTTTTATGACCTAACTTAGCGAACGATAGTGAGCTTTAGTAGGTCAAACGTAACGAACGCCAAATTCATGCAAGTGATAACGAGCAAATGAATTTGTGCAGTGAGACTACGTAAAATTGCCTAACCTAATCAATAATACTGAATCGTAAATAGGTCAAACGCAACGAGAACCAAATTTGCATGAATGTAATGAGTGAACAAATTTGTCTTTCGAAACTGTGACGGCTCATCCGTTATCCAAAATATTATACCATCATTTGATTACTTGTACAATGCTTTTTTGTAGAATATTTTTTACAGAAAAAAGAAGACCTTCTAAAGTCTTCTAAATAAATCTTTTTCTTCTAAATTAGCTATCTGTAATCCTTCTTCTATTTGAGATAAAATTAAATCCTTATCTTGAGATAAAGTACCTTTTAATGCTACATAATTGGATGCATGATTAGACCTAAAAACACAATTATCTACATTAAGATTTTCAACCATTTTCTTAGTTTCTAATAATACTTCTCTAGGACTTAAAAGATTGAACTTTCCATTCTTCACATCTTCATAAAGAGGAGTCCCCTCTTCAACTATTAATGTAAGTAGCCCTACGTAATTAGGATTTATCTCATTAATTATTTTAGCAGATTCTATCGCATGTTCATAGGAATCTATTTTACCGCCTATACCAGAAATAAGGGTTATTGAAAGTTCTATATCAGCTTCAACCACCTTTTTTCCTGCTTTAACCATTTCTTCCCTAGTTACACCTTTATTAATGGCTTTTAATATTTTCTCTGATCCTGATTCCACTCCAAGATATATAATTCCTAATCCAAGAGATTTTAATTTTTCTAACTCTTGGTTGCTTTTAGATAATATTGCCTTAGGTGAACCATAAATTCCTACCCGTTCACATTCTGGAAATTTTTCCTTTATAAAAGAAAGAATTTTCATTAATTCTTCATTCTTTATTGCTAAAGCATCACCGTCTGCAATAAATATTCTCTTTACATATTTATATCTTTCTCTTCCTATTTGAAAATCTTCTATTATTTCATCAGTACTTCTGACTCTAAATCTTTTATCTTTATACATAGAACAAAAAGTACATTTGTTATGAGTACATCCTATAGTAGCTTGAACTATTAGACTATATGCCTCACTAGGTGGTCTATATAAAGATCCTTCATATCTCATTTTATCACCTCTCATTTTTCAAAACCTTCTACTGTATATTTATTGCCTGCATTCCAAAATATCCATTGAGTTAAATCTGCATCATAGGTAGCTTTTTTCTGTGCTATTAATTCCTTAGGACCATAAGGCGTATAATGTGAACCATATTGTTTCCTTAGCCATGGAGCTGAAAAATCCTGAAGCCAAGGTCTAAGAATGGCTTTTTCTTCTGTGGTATCTATATTATTTATTCTTTCCTGCGCTTTTGCCATACTAGTATATACTATTTTATATGGGTCTGCATCTGGATAGGGAACACCATATGAACCCAATGCATAATGTGATGGATAAACCATAGGACATAATATATCTACAGCAGTAGCTAAAGTTTCTAAATGTTGGCCTAACTTCATATCATCCTCTACAGTAGTGACTAGTCCAAATATATCAGCAGACACATATACTCCATAGGGTGCCAATCTTTCTCTGGCATAACTCAAAAATCCAGCGATAGCATCTCTCATTGGCTCTTCATCAGCCTTATCGTAATCAATCAAATCCCTTTTTCCATCAGTCGGAAATCTTACATAGTCAAATTGAATCTCTTTAAATCCATTTAGCGCGGCTTCCTCCGCTATCTGAATAGGATACTCCCAAGAGTCTCTATTATATGGGTTGAGCCATGCATCACCTTTATTATCCCTCCAAACAGATCCATCCTTAGTCTTTACGGCCAAATCAGGTCGTCTTCCTGCTGCGGTTCTATCTTTAAATGTTACGATTCTAGCTATAGGATATATATCCTTATCTGCTAAGAGCTTCATTGAACCTATGAAATCTTTATCCTTAACTATCTTATCTGCCTCTAATTCTTTTACCATGGGAATAGAAGATTTATATGTTAATTCCCCATAATCATCCTTCACATCTATGACTACTGCATTTAACTCTGACTTATCTATTAAATCTACTAAATCATGAAATCTACTTTTTAGTCCCAAAGTATGCCCTGTCATATAAATTGCTTTTACATCAAGTGTTTCCTTGTACGCGGCCCAATTAGTTGAGGGTTGCATTAAATAGTCTACCTCTGTAATAATAGGTATATTTTCTTTAGCTGCACTTGTATTAGATATTATATTTTTTCCATTTTTACATCCTGATAATAATAGTGTATATGTTAATAATATTCCTATAAGTCTTCTCTTGCTCATTCTGCTCTCCCTTATGTGAGTACTTTATCTTATGTATCTTTTCGACAATTTCATTATATAATAGACAAACTACTATTACAACTAATTTTAACCCATATTATTAATGCGACAGGGGATAATTCCCCTGCCGCATCAATAGCAAAAATTTCCTGAACATAATTTACTTTATTCAAGTAATTTCCTACTCTATCTATATTTAATTATTCCTTAGAGACTATACTAATTTTTATCTTTATTATTTTTTAGAGATTCTGGAGCTCTCATTCTCATTTCTTCTCCATCTTTATTTATGATTTTAAACTCTCCATTATATAAGTTTGTATCATCCAATTTAGACAAATTAAAATATCCATCCTTATCCATTTCATATTCATTCCCGCCAATTATCCACTTAGAACCTTCTGGGATACCCCACTCAAGATGATTTCTACTGTTGTAAACATCTATTAGACTATTTATATATTCAATGCTTTGAATTTGACCATTATTCATAAATAAATATTTCTTTGAATTATTACCAATGCCAATTTCTATTAGCCCAGGCTTAAATCCAAAATCCTTAAGTATAAATGAAATTTCTTCTTGAGACAAATTAGGATAGAAAGTTCCAGAAAATAAACCATGTATAATGTCTATAGTATCATCTTTAATTTTATCTACACTAGACATTTGTCTCCAAAAAATTGTATCAACAAAACTTATATCTTTAAAACTATTTCTCGAAGCTCCATAAATTCTTTCAATTCCATCCTTATGTTTAAACTTATAATATTGGTTGGGTTCCATTAATAACTTATTGTTATCTACCTTTAAAATGCGTGTATCCTTTGGATCGGGATATGGTGATACTTCAGTCAAATGTATTCCCCTCTCAGATGCTACTTGGTAGCCAGGAAAAATCTCTTCTAATACATAGAAAGTACTATTACAATGTTCATAAGAGACTGTCCACTCATAGAAATCTAAGTATTTTCTATTATCATACATTTTTTGTGTAATATTATTTACATTTATATTTACACTTATATTTACATTTGTGTCTATATTCTGTTTTTTATAAGAATCTTGTTTTAAAACAGATGAGTTTACATTTTTTATATCATTATTTAGCTCTTTATTCCAAAAACTTGTTATGGGACGCGCTATATATTTAGGTATATAATTGGTTTGACCTACTCTCATACTCCCCATCTCCTTATCTTGGTAAATTAGGATAAATGTAGTCAATCATAACACTAGGATATACATTAAATGGTGTCTTGGTATTAGTTGAAGCATCATAGAATATTATCCATGTTTGATTCATATCATAACTTCCTCCAAGAAAAAGATATAATGGATTTATCTCATCCGCAAACCATTTTGACTGCTTTAGGTCAGTCCAGTTAGATCTTTTAGTATTTTTGTATTTTCTTATAGAAGGATGGGATATGTTCGCGTCTCCTCCAGCCCCTGCAGTTATTTTATAAGCAACAGAATCTTTAGGCACTTCGTTTGTGTTTATAGTCCATTCTACTTCTCTTGTCTTATATCTACTCATGTCTTGTGTACTAAAGTTTTTACTTATACTTCCCTTGCTATATGTTGGAGATCCAAAATAGAATGAATATTGATTTTCTCCTGAAATGCCAGATTCGCTTAATCTTAAATAGTAATACTGGCTTTCAGGTATATTAGCCTGAAATCTATTACTCGCATTACCTGGAATCTGAGTAAAAGTATTAATTACTACTAAATCTTCGTTAAGAACTTCAATTACTAATTTATTCTGGCTACTAACTGTTAATATATTGTCATATTTATCCTTAGTACCATTTTTATAAAGAAATATCTTATAATAATCTACATCATTTTCATCACTTAATTTTCCCAATACTTTATGCATATCTGAGTAATCTCCCGTAGCTGTAGCCTTGTAACTATCATTATTCCTTCTAAACAGTTGCGCACTCTCTGGTTCATCATTTGGTTCTGTTTCATAGTAATAATTAATGCTTGTACTTGATTGCATTTCAAAAGCATATGAGATTGTACTTGTAATAATCATCATTGCTAAAATAAATCCCCCTATAATTCTTCTCTGTTTTTTCACTATAATCACTACCTTCCCAATTTTATAGTCCCACTCATCATAAATATATATTATAACATCTACTTTGTCAACTCTAAAACAAAAAAGCCCTACTACGACCAACGTAATAGAGCTTTTTATTAATTTTATGTAGCC
>OGSV01000419.1_pt1 | contig 10591 bp, 10 predicted proteins | sample 1574221 | NCBI WGS metagenome assembly OGSV01 (sample SAMN03295823, study PRJEB24534) | human gut metagenome | isolation source: fecal sample 4 from infant 3 | host: Homo sapiens | place: USA: Pittsburgh, PA | collected 2014-07 | reverse complement strand
TTCTGCCGGCTCTCTGTAACTTAATTTTCCTCCACAATCTGCACAGATTAAAAGTCCTGTGAGTGGGTTTGATGTTGTGCCATACTTAGGACTTCTTCTCACTGTTTTTCTTAACCTTTGAGCATTATTCCATGTTTCTTCATCAATGATGGCTTCATGAGTGCTCTTGAAGATAATAAGTTCATCTTCTCTCGCCTTTCTGCGTTTTTTTGTCTTGTAATCAATACATATTGTTTTACCAAGAACAGTGTGTCCCATGTATTCTCTTTTTTCCAAAATATAGCCAACCGTGGTCGGTGTCCAAAAATATGGATCGTCTATTCCTCTTTTCTTGGAACTGTGGTTATTTTCAGGATAGTGTATTTCTGCATAGGCTGACGGAATAAGGACTTTATCTTTGGTTAGTATCTCTGCTATCTGTGTTACTCCATATCCCTCTATAACAAGCCTGTAAATGCGTTTTACGACCTTTGAACTCTCTTTATCGACAAGTAGCTCCTGTTTGTTCTTAGGGTTTCTGTAATAGCCGTATGGAACGCTTGGTGATACTCTTTTACCCTCTTCCATTCTTGCTCTAAATATGGATTGTATTTTTCTTGAGGTATCCCTTGCATACCATTCGTTCATAATGTTTAGAAATGGTGTAAAGTCGCTTTCTGCTTGTTTCTCACTATCTATTCCGTTATTGATAGCAATAAACCTTACTCCCTTTTCTTTGAAAAGTATTTCGGTATAAAAACCTACTTTGAGGTAATCTCTGCCAAACCTACTCATATCTTTTACTATCACAGTAGAAATTTTGTTTTCTTCTACTGCTTTTATCATCTTTTGAAATCCATCTCTATCAAAGGTTGTTCCACTCACTCCATCATCGGTATAGTGATAGATATTTACAAAGCCATTTCTTTTAGCATAATTTTCAAGTAGCTGCTTCTGATTTGTGATGGAATTGCTTTCTCCTTGCATTTCATCATCACGACTTAAACGCTCATAAAGGGCTGTCTGTCCTGTTCTATTCATATTTGACATGAGAATTACCTCCTTTCCAAGTTTTTATTATTTTCTCTGTCCCTAAGAGGTTAATCCTTTCGGATCGGTTACGCAATAACTACTGTGCATTTGCATAAGGTTTGGTTTTACATAAAATCGGGTTTTTCCACTTCCTGAACCACCGATAACAAGCACATTTTTATTTCTCGCATACTTTGGATTAGCCGGTCTACCATTCATTGTTAATCGCTCAGTTTGTGTAAGCAAAATATTATTTTGAAACTTTTCATCCATATATGGCTCTATATCTTTTTTAGTTCCCCATCTTGCCGATCCATACTCTTTTCCCTGCCTAAACTTTTTAGCGTTTTTCCCTTTTGTATAGACAATGAATTTGATTAAAGCAGCCACTCCTATACCTATTAAAATATCCGCCGGATGAATACTCGGAAGAAAGCTCATTGTGTTAAGCTCCAATATCCCCTGAAATATTTTATCTATCACATCTCCTCCAACATAGCTTCTTACATGATTTGAAAAGATGTTTCCTAAATAGAAAAATGCAAGATAGGGAATATTCTGCTTTAGAAACTTTACCTTATCCTGCACCTTAAATAAGCCTTTGATGTCCTTTAATATCTTATCTATCATAGGCTCTGCTCCTTTTGTTTATTCTTGATTTTATCTTTGGAAACAGAGTTTTTAGCCATTTCCTTGAACTTTTCAATATTCTTATGGATAGATTCTTTTCTTTCCGTTTTCTTTTCCGATTCTGACAGGGCATGCTTAAAGGCTTTCTCCATAACCTTCATATCTTTAGCTTGAAAGAATACTGAATATTTCCCACTCTCCTTATCTTTCATGACTGAAAACTTTACGCCATACCGATTAAGTTCTTTTTTCAGTTCCTTAAGCTCTGCTTCTTCAACCGGAATTTCTTCAAGCTGTCCCTTTTTAACCATATCTTTTAGCTTTACTTCATTTCCGTTGCTATTTACAAGTTTTTCAAATCCTCCAAGCTTTTCTGCTTCTTTCATCAGTTTCTTTAATAAGTTCAGAATTAGCTTTCCTGTTACTTTAGCAGCTCTTACTTCCATATTCAGCGTTTTTCTTGCTATTTCTTCATTGATCAAGTTCTCTCACCTCCGTTCAGTAACCTCTCTTTATTACGAGCCAGCTTATCCTTTTGAATAGCCTTTCTAAAATCTTCTCCTACAACCATAACAGGAATACACATCTCTATAATTCGTGAATAAATCCTCTGATACTCCACACTTTCTGTACAATTTACAATTGTGTCGTAAGAAAGGTTTGTGGTGAAAATAGTCGGTTTCTGTTTTAAATACCTGTTATTCACAATGTTATATACCTGCTCTTTAGCATAGCTTGTATCTCTTTCAATTCCTAAATCATCCAAGATAAGAACAGACGTATTCACAAGCGATTCTATATATGCGTTCTTGTCAAAATCAAATCCTCCCTTTTGCAGTTCATTGATAATCTGTGAAAAATTTCTTATTTTAACGCTTATTCGATACTGTTCAATAAGGCTATTTGCAATGGAGCAGGCAAGATAGGTCTTTCCGCTACCTACTGAGCCATAAAAAAGGAGTCCGATGTTTTCTTTTTTCATTTCCTCATATTTTTTTACAAAGTTCTTTGCAATGATAAGGCTTTGATTTTCTTCTCCCTGATAATTTTCAAATGTGTATGACCACTCAATAATCGAGTTAAAGCAGCTACTCTTTAATCGTTCAATCTCCATCTGCTTTTGTCTTTCTTTTTCTTTTGCTTCTCTATTTCTATCGCATTTACAAGAAATCTTAAATATCATCTTGTTATCAAAGAACTCCATCACTTTTCCGTCTTTTCTTTCATGGCAGACTTTGCAATAGGCGTGTCCATCTTTGATATACTCTTTTTCAGGATCATAAGAGTACTCTACATCCTCTATCATTACTTTTTCCAATTCTTTCATCATAGGTGTTCTCCTTTATCATATTCTTCCCATGTCGGTATATTTGATGTTTTCACTTCTTTTCCTCTCCCCTGATCTTTATAGAACCAAGAAAGGATTGTTGCTTTATGGTCTTTATATGTCTTTCCGGTGCTTTTGATATATGCAGATAGCCTTTCAATGTAATTATCAAGCTGTGAGTTCATTATGATTTGTAAATCGGATATATCTTCAGCAGCTAAAAATACATTTTGAAATGTTCCAAGTCCGTTTACACCAAAACTATATTCTCTCTTACTATACTTACTCTTATTATTCTCTATATAGTTAGAGTCAAGATTTTGAACTTCCTGAAGTTCATTTTCTTTACTTCTGAGGTTAAAATCTTTTACTTCTGAAGTTAAGTTTTTTGACTTCTGAAAGTCATTTTCTTTTACCGCTAATATGCTCATAAAGTCTTTAACATATATGACATTCGGCTTACCAAGCCCAAGCCTTACTCTTTCAATCAGTCCGATTCCTTTTTTCATATCGAGTTCATCTAATGTTTTTATAGCTGTCGGCTTTGAGATATTTCTTCTTCTCATAATTTCTTCGACTGTGAAATAGATAAATACTCTGCCTTCCTTGTCCACCCAATTATTCTTAAAGGACATTCCTGTTCGTTTCAAAAGCATAGAATAAAGGATAATTGCTTCAGCAGACAGTCCCTTAAATTCTTCTCCGTCTACCAATATTTCAGGTACTTTTAGAAAGTTAAATCTTTCTGCTTCTCTGTTATAGAAATAGTCAAAGTCCATCGCTTCACCTCCTCCCCAAAAAATTGGCAAAGAAAAAGACGATAGTTTTTCTTCTATCGCCTTTGGTAACCATTTGTATGAATTTTTTTAGATTGATTTTATTGCTTCATTGATTCCCTGAAGGAATGCTATAACAGCTGCTCCGACCATCGGTATTCCATAAGGACTTAACAAAAATCCTAATACCAATGCCTCAATGCCAAGTGATATATCTTTTTGCATAAATGATCCTATTGCAGCAACTATACACATCAGCATTAAGAAATACAGAATAGTTGTTCCTATGCCAAGTATAAATGTCAGAAAGGCAGTAAGGATACTCAGCAGCAAGCTGATTGGAAATAAGATTATTTTTATTATCCATCTCATAAATACCCTCCATTTCTACTAAATCATTTTAAAATGCTTTAACGCATCCATAATAGCTTCCTCTTTTTCCAGTGTGCATTGTGGAATAGCCTGTTTCTCTTTTTTTGATTTATTATAATGCTCCCTCAGTACAATTCCACATTTCTTTTTAATCTGTGCAATATAGAGTGTCGAAACCTTTAAATCAAATTTTTCCAATATATATTCCTTGATTTGTGCATAAGTCGCTTTACTTTCAGCACTTGTCAAATCAAGCTCATCAAGCTTAATTTCAACATCTATATGTTTGTCGACATCAAGTTTGGACAATAACGCTACCGTCTCCACATGATGCGTCATTGGAAATAAATCCACTGGCTGAACTTTTGTGAGTTTATAGCCTAGTTCTTGATAGAGCTTGATGTCACGTGCCATGGTGGCGGCATTGCAGGAAATATAGACGATTTTCTTTGGATTCATACTGACGCTTGATTTGATAAAACTTTCAGTCAAGCCTTTACGTGGTGGGTCGACCATGATGATACTAGGTTTTATACCTTGGTTCAGCCATTTTTTGATAGCATTTTCTGCTGAATCACAAATATAATGGGCATTGCTAATACCGTTTAGCTCAGCATTCTTTTTGCTATTTTCAACTGCTTGGGGGATGACCTCCACGCCATAGACTTCTTTGACATGTTTCGCAACTGACAATCCAATGGTGCCAATCCCCGAATAGGCATCCACTACAATATCCTCTGTACTTAACTCAGCGAAATCAATCGCCGTTTGATACAGCTTCTCTGCCATCTCTGTATTGACTTGGTAAAATGCTGGGGCAGCAATTTGAAAGTGATTCTCTAGCATGCGGTCAGTAATATAATCTTGTCCATACAGTACACGAAATTCCTTCCCCAAAATCGCATTACCTGGCTGGTTGTTAATATTTTGCATGACAGACTTAATAGCCGAAAATTGCGCAACTAATCGCTCTATCAACTGATCAATACGGAAAATTTTGGGACGAGTTGTCACTAAAATAACCATGATTTCACCAGAGTAATGTCCACGACGAACCACAATATTACGAATCAGACCAGATTGCTCTTTCTCATCGTAAGGTTTCAGGTCAAAACGACGCAACAAATCCCGCACTGCCAAAACGACTTGGTCAATAACTGGATCCTGAATATAAAAATCCTCAATTGGCATTAAATCGTGCGAATTTTTTCGGAAAAATCCCGTTTCCAGTTGTTCATTGACACGGCGAACAGGAACCTGCGCTTTGTTTCGATAATGTAGTGGGTGCTCCATACCAAGGGTTGGTGCCACTTCGATATCTGCAATTCCAGCAATCTTGTAAAGACTATCTCTAACTTTCTTGGTTTTAAACTTCAGTTGCTCACTATATTTTAGATGCCCAAGGTCAGCAATACCTGTCCTCAGATAAGCCACATCAACATCTTCGTTTCGATAAGGGGATTTCGTCAGATAGGCTTCTACCTTGCCAAAACCAATTTTTTTATTGACTTTCAGTATGCGCATACGGATACGTTCCGTAGGCAGAGCATTCTCTACAAAGAAAACCAACCCCTCTGCCTTAGCCACTCCTGCACCGTCATGGCTCAAATCCACAATTTCAACTTCTATCACATCATTCTTTTTTAACATATATTTCTCTTTCTATCATCTCTGCCATTTCCCAAAAAAAGAAAGCGACCGCATCATCACTTTCTATTATATCATTTATCTGAGTCCTAATTGTGCTAATTTTGCTTTATAGGCTTCAAAATCAACTAGTAAGCCTTGACCGCCATACATATCATAGGCATCTATCCAATCTCCATTTTCAGGAATGGTCACCTTTTCAACACCATTACGAGCGTTGGTAAGAGAAGACAAGCCGTGCGTTAGTAAAAAACTATACGGAACATTGGTCGAGGTTAAAGCAAATACTTTTCCAAGCGCTTCAGAGCCTGTAAAAAGCTTCGTTGGGTCTTTGACTTGCTGAATAATCGCGCTCATCACCTCTTGTTGGCGACGTGTTCGGCCGAAATCTCCTTCGTCATCCTTACGGAAACGCGCATAATTCAAAAGCGTGCGTCCGTCCATTCGCTGTTTGCCAACCTTAATCGTCTGCTCTGGGACCACGCCGTCTTTCATATTGAGGTCATCTGGCACCTGAACTTCACTCACTTTTTCGCCATTGATAGTCGAGAAATTCGCATTCATTTCAACACCATTTGGGAAAAGGGTATCAATAGCTGTCGCAAAAGTTGAAAAATCAACCAAGGCATAATATTTAATGTCAATATCAAAATTGTCTTTCAGCACTTGACGTACTAATTCAGCGCCTTGATTGTTATTTTGCTCCCCAATGGCATATGCTACATTTAACTTTTGATCATAACCAGAACCTTGACTGACTCCATCAATGTGAACGAGCGTATCTCTCATGAAACTGACGAGCTTCATTTTTTTATTTTTTCCACCGACATTTAAGACCATGATCGAATCTGTCCGCGTTTCAGAAGAAGATTGACCAATTCGTCCATCTGTACCCAAAATAAGTATATTCACACCGTCTTTGGTATCTTTCCCATTAAAGACTTCTGTTTGGGCAGCTTTGGCATTTGGGTTGTTTTTTGAAGTGTTCAAGCCTTTTATAAACATGAACAACATGCCCCCTACAATGAGAACCAAAATTAAAGCAAGCCAAGCTAGAATCCGCTTCACACGTATTTTTCTATGCCGCTTTTCCTTTTTAGGCTTGGGTGTATTTTCTACAACACTTTCAGCCGCATTAGTTGGTATACGCTCTGATTTAAATCGTTTATTACGGCGACTTCTCTCTGGATATTGAGGGAGTCCCTGCTCGGTGTAACCAAAATTCTCAGGCACTTGTTGGTCAGAAAAGGTAGCTCTTGCTTCACGAGCTGACTCTACTCTTTGGTCTCCTTCTTGCTTTCTAAGAAGATATTGATATTCTTTTTTCTCGCGTTCATTTAAATAATGGATATTTTTGTAAAGATAGTCCAGTCTCAACTGCTCATGGTGGCTGAGATTATCTGATTTTTTATCCATGATTGCTCCAATCTACTGTTCTGAAATAGTATAAACGGTGTATTTTCCTAAAATTTTATAAGTAATGCCAATTGCTTCTAGCTCTCTCATCGCAAATGACACTAAATCCTCTTTTTCATTATTGATGTCCACAATGAAAAAATATTCTCCCAAAGCGGTCTTCAACGGGCGGCTTTCAATCTTTGTCAAATCAATTCCCCGCCAAGCAAAAGTTGCAAGAGCTTTATATAAAGCACCGGGTAAATTGTCTGGCAAAGTCAAAGCAAGCGTTATTTTCTTTTCCTTAGGATATAATGGCAAAGTCGGAATCAACTGTCCCAGCAACCAAAAACGGGTGAAATTCTCAGCCATTTCTTGAATATTCTCTGCAATAATCTGCAGACCGTATTCACTAGCTGCACTCCTTGGCGCAATAGCTGCATAATTTTCTTCTGGATGCTGAGCCACAAAACGAGCCGCATAAGCTGTGCTAGCTGTTATTTCGATTTTAGCTTGTAGATAATGCTGGCGAACATATTTTTTCCCCTGCGCAATTGCCTGCGGATGAGAAAAGATTTTTTCTATTGGCTTATCAGCTGCCACAGCATGAATGGCTGCCTGATGAAAAAGGTAGTCCAATGTTTCATGAACGCTTCCTTCAATTGAATTTTCAACTGGCACTACAGAATAATCCACTTCTCCTGTCTCGTAGGCTTTTACAACTTCCGTGATATTTTCAAAAGCCACTAACGTATCTGCTGGAAAAGCTTCTTGTGCCACATGATGAGAAAAAGACCCTTTCGGACCTAAAAATCCAATTTTCATTGCAACACCTCCACGATTTGTTTAGGCGTCAGAGTAGTCACATCAATAACTTTTGTAGCCACTTCTTCATACCAAGTCTGACGTTGCTCGAAAAGATTTTTCAAATCAGCTTTGCTATTGTTCAAATAAAGTGGGCGCTGGTGTTCTTGATCCTCTTCAAGACGCTGATAAAGTGTCTCAAAATCTGTTTTTAAATAAATATTTTCAGCGTTCTGCTTTAACAACTCGCGATTTTGAGCATTGCTGATGATGCCACCACCAGTTGAGATGACTTGTTCTGACTGTAGCAATTCTTTTAATAATTCACTTTCTTTTTGCCGAAAAGCTGCTTCGCCATACTGCTCAAAATATTCTTTAATTGGCATTTCCAGTTTCTCTGATAAAAGCTCATCCATATCGATAAAATTTTCATCTAGCAAGCTAGCAATCGTTGACTTTCCAGCCCCCATGAAACCAATCAAAATCTTAGCCATGAAGTAAGTCCTCCAAATCAGCAAAGAAATTTGGATAGCTCGTATTGATAGCTTCGGCGCGCACCAACTCGACTTGACCGTCGTTCACCAAAAGAGCTGCAATAGCCGTCATCATGCCAATTCGGTGGTCACCAAATGTATGAACTTTAGCACCGTGAAGAGACGTTTTCCCTTTGATAATCATGCCGTCTTCTGTCGGAGTAATATCAGCCCCCATGCTATTTAGTGCATCTGCCACAACTTGGATACGGTCTGTTTCTTTTACTTTTAGTTCCTCTGCATCACGAATCACCGTTTGCCCCTTAGCTTGAGTAGCCAAAAGTGCAATGATGGGCAATTCATCAATTAAACGTGGAATAATTTCTCCGCCAATTTCTGTGCCGACTAATTCAGATGTCTCTATCGTTATAGTAGCAGACTTAGTAACTCTGTCTATATTGGACAAGTTTATATTTCCAACCATAGCTTTAACAACATCCAAAATGCCAGTCCGTGTTTCATTGATACCAACATTTTCCAAAATAATCTTAGAATTGGGAATGATAAGTCCTGCTACTATCCAGAAAGCCGCACTAGAAATATCTCCTGGTACCAACACGTTCTGTCCAGTAAACTCTTGTCCACCTTGAATGCGGATTTCCTTTCCATTGACAGAAATCTGACCGCCAAATTGTTTAATCATATCTTCTGTATGATTGCGGGTCATTTCTTTTTCCACAATGACAGACTCGCCCTGAGCTTGTAAAGCTGCAAATATCAAAGCAGATTTAACCTGAGCAGATGCCACAGGCAAGGTATAATGAATAGGCTGTAAGTTCTTATTCCCATGAATGGTGAGCGGTGGCAAATCACGATTGGTTCGTCCAGCGATTTGCACCCCCATTTGACGAAGAGGAACCGTTATGCGATCCATAGGACGTTTAGATAAACTATCATCGCCAAACATTTCCACCGCAAAATCTTGCCCAGCTAATACACCTGAAATCAAGCGAATGGAGGTTCCAGAATTTCCCATATTCAGTTTGTTTGTCGGCGCTTGAAGACCAGCAAAACCCACTCCATGAATCGTTACTACATTGCCGTCATCTTCAATTTGAACACCTAAATCACGAAAAACTTGCATGGTGGATAAGACGTCTTCACCACGCAAAATATCGTGAACCGTTGTCACTCCCTTGGCCAAACTACCAAACATAATCGATCGATGACTAATAGACTTATCACCTGGCACACGAATGCACCCAGCTAACCCCTTTGCATTTGTACGTAACTGCATAGAAAACCTCATACCTGATTCTTTTTACATATTGTACCATAAAAAGAGGAGGGAAACAAAAGAGAGCGGGGAAAAGGCTTCATTTCGTTGAATTCAACTTTTCCTCACCCTCTTAAAATTATAAACTTTCTGCAAATTTTTGCTTGATGAATTGTGCAGAATACGCTAATTTTTCTTCCTCTTTTTCCGTTAAACTAAGTTTGACTTGCTCAAGAATTCCCTCACGTCCTACAATCGCTGGATAACTCAGGTAGGTGTCTAATGGCTGATAATAATTTGATACTGGCAATTCTTCATGCGAATCCGATACAAGGGCTACTGCTAAACGGATAGCTGCGCTCGCAATACCATAAGATGTGTATTTTTTGCCATAAAAAACGGTATGCCCTCCCTTAAGGGCTTCTAGAGCAATTTCATCCAACTCCTCGACCGAAGCAAATTTAGAAATCGGTTGCCCTTTTATCCGTACTTGGCTCCAAGCTGTAAATTGAGAATTCCCATGTTCTCCAAGATTGTAGCCATAAACGCTTCGAGGGTCAACCCCAAAGCGAACACCAACTGCACGTTTCATACGAGCTGTGTCCAGCAGCGTTCCCGTTCCAATAACACGCTCTTTAGGCAGACCAGTATAGTGTTGATAAAGACTAGTAATGACATCTACTGGATTACTAATAACAATGATAATCCCTGTAAATCCAACTTTTTTCAATTGTTCAGCGACAAAAGGAACTTCCTTAGATGTAAAGGGTAATTCCGCAAATCGATCGGCGTTGGGGTTATCTTGTAATTTGATATTGCCCAGTGCCGACACCACCACATCCGCATCTGCCAACGCCTGATAATCATTAACAATAATATT
>OGSV01000413.1_pt1 | contig 10921 bp, 16 predicted proteins | sample 1574221 | NCBI WGS metagenome assembly OGSV01 (sample SAMN03295823, study PRJEB24534) | human gut metagenome | isolation source: fecal sample 4 from infant 3 | host: Homo sapiens | place: USA: Pittsburgh, PA | collected 2014-07 | reverse complement strand
CCAAATAGGTGGGGACAAATAAAGCAGAATGGATATTCTCATACAAGCACTGTAGAAGAAGATATGTTAAGGGACATGGAAAAGAGTTGGAAGGTTGATGTAATAACTAAAGTATTAGGACAGATAGATCCTACAAGTAAAAAAATAATTGAAGAGTGGTATTTTAGAGATATTATGACAAGAGAAGAAATACAAGAGAGCTTAAGTTTAGATAAAAATAAGTTTTATTATTTTAGGAATAGGACTTTAAAAAAATTTATGGCAGCTTTAAATTATATTTAATAAATAAAAAGTTAGAAAAAATCAAGAAAAATTAAAGAAAAAATTAATGCAACAAAAGGAAAGATAATATATTATATGATATAAGGGTTAAAAGCCCACGCAGGGGTTTTATCGTACAATAAGGCAACTGCAAAAATAAACATATTGTGTATGTACTAAAAGCACTTAGCCAGAGTAGTTATTGTATGTAACTACTGGCTAGGCGTTTTTTACATAGAACTCCTTAATAGGATTCTTATTTTTAGTATGTAAAGGAGGGAAATAACTATGGAAGTATATTGTAATAAGTGTAATAAAGATTTTGAAATAAAAGCTAAAGAGAAAAAATATGCAGATGGTATAGTAGAACTCTATTTTAAATGTCCATATTGTAAAGAAAGATATACATCATTTTTTACTGATAAAAATATAAGACAAAAACAAAAGAAGGTCAGAAAATTATATGAACAATATGGTAAAGAAACAGACGAACATAAAATCATAGAATTACTTAAGCAAATAGATGAACTTAAAGCGGAGATAGGTAATGATATGAATAAGTTAAAGAATAGAATGTTAGGCGCTCAATAGAGTGCTTTTTTTATTCAATTATTAAGTTTCCAATGATATATACCTTATGTAAATGTGAAAGGGGGTGCTAAGTATGTATACAAGTTATAAATGTATCTGTTGCAATAAAGAATTTGTTTTATTAACAGAAGAATTAGAAAAAATAAAAGGATACTTAGTATGTCCTTATTGCAGCAGTAGGAAAGTTAAAAAACAAAAAATAACAGACAATTTAAAAGAATGCATGAGACATAGTAGTTATAAGAAAATTAAGGGAACAATAAGGCAGGTGAGATAGTTGGGGATAAAAAGGCCTGCTAAACCAATTACTAGTACAACTAAAGTATTAGATATACAAGACTATCTCAGATATAAAAACGAAAGAGATTATGTATTGTTTATACTAGGAATTACAACAGGGTATAGAGCAGGTGACTTGGTCAAATTAAAGGTTAGAGATATTAAAGAAGCTTTAAAGAGAAATGAATTTACAATTTATGAAGGAAAGAAAATGAATTGTAAAAACATAAAAGAAAGAAACAAAAAGCCGAGATCAGTTGAAGTACTTCCTAAGCTCGCTAAAATATTAAAAGGCTGGATTAAAAATAAAAAAGATTATGAATATGTATTTCAATCTAGAAAAGGCATTAATCAGCATATAGGAGTACAAGCAGTAAGCAATATATTAAAAGAGGCAGGAGAATATTTCGATCTAAATGATATAACTGCACATAGTATGAGAAAGACGTATGCATATAAAATATACATGGAAAGTGATAAGAATATAGTTGCAGTTAAAGAGTTATTAGGTCATAGAAGTATAGAAGAAACTAAAAAGTATATAGGATTAGATAAAGAAAAATATCATCAGTATTCAAAATCATTAGAGGAATATATTAGATGATATTTTATTTTTTTTATTAGTCAATGTTTAAAAAATTATATAGTAAGTATTGAAGGTATAAAATTAAGTGCATATATTAGAAGTTAATTTTTAAAATGAATGTGCTATTCACATATATAATTAAACATTCGGATAGATTTTAGGCATACGTATAAAAGCTATATATATCAATGCTTTCAAAGGGTTTTGTTAATAAATGCTATTTTATATTTTTACAGTAAATTTAAAAAGTTAGAAAATATAAAAAAAATAGCGTAGCACTTTACAAAGCAAGTGCTACGATAATGAGGTGAAAAAATTGGCAAGAAGTGATAGCTTTGAAGACATAATTGAAAAGCGTCTAGATGAGATAGAGCAATGGGTTGAAAGTAATAACACGGATAAGGAAATAGCTGAAAAGTTAGGAATTGCATATTCCACTTTTAGGAAATATAAGAGCAATAACGTAGCACTTAAGAGCCGAATTGCTACGGCAAAGGACAAGAAGAATCAAGAAGTTGAAAAGGCATTGTATAAATGTTGTATTGGATATCATTACTATGAAGAAGTAGTAACAAAAGTTAAAACAGAAGATGTAGTTGATGGACAAATAGTAACAAATGAAGGTGTTGTTATTAGTAAAGTTAAAAAATATAAAGGCCCTGAGTTAAATGCAGAAAAGTATTGGTTGAATAATAAAGAGAAAGCTAAATGGAAGGAAGACCCACACAAGGTTTCAAATGATAAGAAACTTACTAAGCTTAAAGAAAAAGAAGTTAACTCAAAGGTTATAGAGATATAGTGCCTCTATATAGAAAGTGTACCGAATGTGGTAGGAAAGTAATGCAAGGTAAGCTATGTAAGTGCGAGCATAAGAAGAGGAAGGAAAGATATAAACAATATAAATATAAAAGGTTACAAGATTTAAAGGAGAAAGAAAGACAAAGGTTTTATAGTAATAGTTTTTGGTTAAAGTTATCTGAGAGTATAAAGAGACATTACGTTGGCTTGTGTGTAGTATGTTGGGTTAAGGGTTTCACACAAGAGAGTGAGTATACACACCATATTGAAACTATAAAGGATAGATTTGATTTAAGACTAGATGAAAATAACTTAATACCATTATGAGATTGTTGTCATAAGAAAGTTCATAGGTTAATGGATAAAAGTTATAAGGATAAAATTATGATACAGAAAGCTTTAAAAGATTTAATAGAAAAGTTTAATAAGGAATTTTATTAATGCCCCGGGGGAGGGTTGAAAATTTTTATACAAACTTAGAAAGTCCCTGGTGCCCTCTCAGTCGCATAAAATTCCCAAAATGAAAGTTTTAAAACTTAAAGTAAAGAAGGTGAAAAATATGGCTAGACCATGCAAAGTAATAGACAGTCAAAGTAGACATAATACAAAAGCTGAAATTGAAGCTAGAAAAGAAAAAGAAGAAAGAATAAAAAGTCTAGCTGATAAAATTGAGAAGCCTCCAGAATATCTTTCAGAAAAACAAAAAAATATATATAAATTTATTGTAGAAGAATTAAAAATGACTGGAATATTAACTAATCTAGATGTCTATATTTTATCTACATGTGCAATATCAGTAGATAGATTAAGAACTATAGAAACAATAATAAATAAAAATTTAGGTAGTTTATGCAATAAGGATTTAATGTCAGCTAAAGATAAATATACTAAGGATTTATATAGATGTTGTAATGAATTAAGTTTATCTCCACAGAGTAGAGCAAAACTTGGAAACTTAGCATTGAACAATAAGGAAGAACAAGAGGATCCATTATTAAAAGCCTTAAGAGAAGATGATGAAGATTGATACTTCTAGATAAAGCTTTAAAATATTGTAATGATGTTATTGAAGAAAAAGAGATTACGACTGATGAAGTGAAGCAACAATGTGAAATGTTTTTATGTGATTATAATATAAATCAATATAAAGAAGGGTTTGAATTTTGCTTTAGTGAAAAAAAACTTAAAAAAATAAATAATCTTTTGAAATTGTTTAATTATGCTACTGGATTTGTGGCTGGTAAACAAGTATTAGAAAATTTAGAAGGGTTTCAAGCTTTATTTATTGCTGCCATTTTTGGATGGAGATATAAGAAAAATAAAAAGAAGTTTAGATATAGAGATATAGTTTTATTTATACCTCGTAAAAATGCAAAGAGTTTTATAGCAGCTTTAGTAATCCTCCTTTTAATGCTTACAGAACAAAATTTTAGCGAATTCTATAGTATATGTATAGATAGGGATTTGGCAAAAGAAACAAGAAAAGCTATGGCACAATTAATTGCATCAAGTCCAGATATTAAAAAACATTTTTTTGTATCAGATAGTGAAATAGGTATAATTAAATGTTTAATAACTAATAGTTATTATGTCCCGAGGACTGCAAAAGCAAATAAAAACAACTCTATAAGACCTGCATGTTTTGTTGCTGATGAAGTAGGAGCTTTTACAACAAATGATAATATTCAGGCAATGAGAAAAGGTCAGTTAAGTGTATTAAATCCAATTCAAATGCAAACAACTACTGCTTATGCTGAAAGTGATTCAATTATGTTGGAAGAATTAGAATATGATAGAGCTGTATTAAATGGAGTTGTTGCTGATCCAAAGTTATTTTGTCTGTTATATTATTGTACAAAAGAAGAAGCTTGGACAGATAGAGGATTATATAAAGCCAATCCTCTAAGAGTTGAAGAAAACTATGAAGAGATTAGAGCAGACAGGGAAAAAGCTAAAATAAAGACGAGTGAACAGGAAGAATTATTGACCAAAAACTTTAATATATTTCTTGAAACTAATGAGAAAAATAAATATCTTGATATAAAGCACTGGAAAAAGTGGGTTATTACTGAGGAAGAATTTAAGCAAAGAATTAAAGGCAAAAAGGTTAAAGTTGGGGTTGATTTATCAGTAACTACAGACTTGACAGCAGTAGGGATAGAGTTTGAAGATGAAGGCATAATTTATTGCAATTCACATGGATTTTTACCAGAAGATAGTTTACCTAATAGAAGAGAAAAGCATATAGATTATAGAAAATATGAAAAAGCAGGTTATTGTGATATTCATTCAGGAATGACAGTAAGCTATACGAAGGTTGAAGAATATATACGAAATATAGAAACTGAATATGAATGTGAAATTGACGTAATAGTAACAGATCCAATGAATGCAAAAGAAATGATGGAAAGGCTTGCAGAGGATTACGATGTTGTACTATTAAAGCAAACTTTTACTAATTTAAGTCCTGCCACAAAGGAATATAGAAAAGCTGTATATGATAAAAAGATAAGATATGTTAAAAATGAACTTCTTGACTGGAATATGAATAAAGCAAGTACTACTAAGGGGAAAGCTGATGATGAAATGCTTATTAAGGAAAATAAAAATAAGCAAAGAATTGATATGGTTGTAGTTTTAATATTTGCTTTTACAGAATTATTAGGAGGAGATACAAATTATAATCCAGTGGATGAATTAGAAAAAACAGATTGGTAGGAGTGAGTAAAATAAAAAAGGAGTTTAAAAAGTTAATAAATATATTTAGAAAGAAATTATTTATAGCTGATATGTTATTGATAATTTCTTTTTTTATAGTCTTTTTCACCACATTTACACTAAATAAATACATTGCAATGTACTTATTAGCAATTGCTTTATTTAGTATGAGCTATCTTATACAAAAAGGCAGGTGATTAAATGATATGGGATAAGATAGAAAAAAGAAATAATGGAGATTTATCTAAATGGACTTATACAAGTTTATTTGAACAAGGATATGAAGCAAATAATAAGAAAGAAATAACTTATTACTCATGTGTAGATATTCTAAGTAAGTCCATTGCAAAATGTCCATTACAGGTTAAGAGAGAAACTGAAAAAGGTGAAGTTGTAGAAAAAAAGCATTGTTTGTATGAAAAATTAAGGTTAAGACCAAATCCATATATGAATGCAATTGATTGTATGAAGGCTTTTGTAGCTTTATCCATAGTTAAAGGAATGAGTGGACTTTATATAAATAAAGATAAGAGTGGAAGAATAGAAGGTTTATATCCAGTTGCAATTTCTAATATAACAATAGATAACATGGGTTTAATAAAGAGCAATAAAAAAAATAAAATATTATATGATTTTTACATGCTTAGTGATAATAATTTATACAGCTGTTTTGAAAAAGACATTATTTTATTGAAAGGGTACACTGAAGATGGTATAAATGCAGATTCTATAACTAAAATTTTAAGTCAAAATTTAAATACTTCAATTAAAAGCCAAGAGTATTTAAATAAACTCTTTTCTAATGGGTTAACAAATAAAATAGCAGTACAGCTTACATCTGATATTAAAGAAGAAAAGGAACTTAAGAAAATACAATCAAAATTCGATAGGATTTATTCTAGTAATGGGAGAGTATTTACTATACCTGCTGGATATTCCGTGAATACATTAGATTTAAAGCTAGCTGATGCTCAATTTGAGCAATTACGTAGATTATCTAAAGAAGAAATTGCTGGTGCTTTAGGTGTACCTCTTAGCAAGTTAGGATTTATGAAGGAAAATGCTAAGAGCGAAGAACAGGACAATTTAAAATTTTATACAGATACACTACTTGTGTATTTTGAACAGATAGAACAGGAAATGGACTGGAAACTATTAACTGATACAGATAGGAAAAAAGGATATAAAATAAGATCTAATACAAATGTATTGCTAAGAACAGATAGTAAAACACAAGCAGAAGTTATAAATAGCTATGTTAGAAATGGTGTTTATGACTTAGACATGGCAAGAGGAATTTTAGGTGTAAAGAAACTAGGAGGAGATCCTATAATAACATTACCTTCAGGGCAGGTTTTATTAAAAGATTTATTAGCTGGTAATGTTAGTTATTCAAAAAAAAATAAAACTGATAATGGAGGAGGTGAGGAAGATGAATAAAAAGAAAGAACTTAGAAGTATAGAAAAGTTTGAAATTAGAGAAGTGGAAGAAAATGATAATACTATTGAATTAGAAGGATATATTGCTAAGTTTGATACTTATACAGAACTTTGGAATAAGTATTATGAAAAAATAGATAGAAATGCTTTTGATGAAACACTTTCAGATGGACACAACATATTCTTAGTATATCATCATGACATGAGTAAGGTTCTTTCCTCAACTAGGAATAATACATTAATCTTAACTACTGATGATATAGGTTTAAAGTTTAAAGCTATTATTAATAAAAAACTAACATATGCAAATGATGTATATGAATTAGTAAAAACAGGAGAATGTAGAGGGTGCAGTTTTGGATTCTATATCTTAGAAGAAGATACAAACTACAATTCTGAAAAAGACGAAGTAAGAAGTACTTTATTAAAGGTTGAACTATTAGAAGGTACAATAACTCCTATTCCAGCATACGAGGACACAGAAGTATCTGCAAGAAATAAAAAAGAACGTATGAAGACTAAGGGTAAACCTTCTGATGAAAATGAAATAGAAAAATTAAGAACTAAAATTTCAATAAATATAAACAAATAAGAGGAGGAATATATATGTTAAAATTTTTAAGAGAGATGTTAAATAAAAAGAAAGCTGCTAGAACTAAATTAGTAGAGAGGGCTAATATTACAGAAGACATAAAAGAATTAAGAAATATAAATGATGAAATGACATTTTTAAATAATGAAATACGAGAAATTGAAACGAAAATAAATGAGTTAGAAAAAGAAGAAGAAGAAAGAGCTGCAGAACAGGAGAAAAGAGAAAAAGAAGACTTAGAAAATCAAAAGAGAAGAACTAGAAAAGAAGGAACAAATGAAATGAGAGCTATGACAAAGGCTGTATTAGGACAAAAATTAACAGAAGAAGAAAGAGCAGTAGTAAAAATATCTGACAATCAAGCTGTAGTACCAAAACAATTTATAAATGAATTGGAAGAATTAAGAAAGGGATTTGGAGCATTAAAACCTTTATGTGATGTTATTCCAGTAACTTCAAATTCGGGGACTAAACCATGTGTAGATTTGGATCAAGGAGATGAATTGACATTAGTATTAGAAGGTGATGATATAGAAGATGATTCTTTGGCTACTACAGAAATAGATTATAAAGTTGACAAGATAGGTAAACTAATAAAATTATCTAGTGAAGTTGTAGATGATGCTGCAGTTGATATAGAAAACATGGCTAAAACCGTATTTTTGGAGAAAGCTGTAAGAAGTGAAAATTCTAGAATATTAAATACTATAAATTCTAATGCTGCACCGTTAATACTTGATACTGATGTAGATTATAAAGCTTTTGCTAAAGAAATGGATAAACAAGTACCTGCTGTAAAAGCCGGATTAATTACTTTAGTTAATACCACTTTATATTCTGAATGGAAAAATGCTGAAGATAAACAAGGGAGAAATTTAAATCTTATAACCAATATAAATGGACAAGATTATTTTAATGGGAAACCTATAGTGGAATTTGATGATTCTTTAATAAAACTTACAGAAGGAAAAACAAAAGTAGCTTACATGGTGAATATGAAAGAAGCTGTAAAGTTTTTTGATAGAAAACAAGTTACAATAGCTAAAGCTGAAAAGTTTGAAAATGATACAAAGATGTTAAGAATATTAGAAAGAATAGATGTTAAAAAAGGTTCTACAAGAAGTATAAAGAAAATAGAGTTTTAATAATTGGGTAGCTTAATGCTACCCTTTTAATAAGTAGGTGATAATATGACGGTTGAGGAAATAAAAGATTATATCATAGTTGATGATGAATCTGATAATCTCCCAGAAGAATTAATGGAAATAAGCCAAATATATATAGATTCTATGGTAGGAGAAGGGTATAAACAAGATGAAAAAATGGTTAAATTAGCTAGTTTGTTACAAAGGAAACTTTGTGTTGATATGTACGAAAACAGAAGTACAGAAGTACCACAAAATGTCAAACAGGATAGAATTACAACTAGTATACTTGACAAATTAAGTAACTATGATGGTGATATAAATGTTTAAGGTTAATATAGGAGATTTGAATAAAAGGATAGTTATACAAAAATATATAACTACACAAAATGAAAATGGATTTGATATAGAAGAATGGATAGATTATAAAGCTATTCGGGCATCTATGAATAATCTATGGGGAAAAGAGTTTTATGCAGCAAAGGCAGTACAAGCAGAAAATACAGTAGAATTTATAGTTAGATATTCTAAAGATTTAAAAAATATAAATACTAAAGAATATAGAATTAAAACTATAAAAGATAAAAATGCTACAAAAGAAAAAGATAAATATAGATATTTTGATATAACTTTTATAGATAATATACAATATAAAAATAGATGGCTTAAGATAAAGGCTATTGAGGTGATATAAATGTGGGATAAATATATTGATGATAAATTAATAATGAATAGTGCTAGAGAAGCCGAGGAATATTATTTTGAATGTATAAGAAGAAATATAAATAATAAAATTAAACAAGCTTGTGAAGAGGGAAACCGTTCAACAGATATCAAGCTTATTCCTAACAATATACAGCAAGAACTTAGAGATATAGGTTATGCAATTATAAATACTTCACAGAACACTATAATAAGGTGGTGACATAATGGCCGATGGAATAGAAATTGAAGGCATGGAAGAATTAACTGATATGTTACAACACATGACCATAGATGAAACTGACGAGAAAAAGGCTGTAAGGGAAGCTATAAAACCTATAGCTGATGAGCTTGAGAAGAATACAACTAAGAGAAGTGGTAAATTAGCCAAAGTAAAAGAAAAAGTTAAAAAAGAAGGATTAGCAACAGTTGGAGAAGTTAAAACAAAAGAATTTTATGATATTTTTGAAGAATTTGGAACAAGCATGGCCAAGCACAATATAGGATATTTCGAGAGAAGTGTTAAGAACACAGAAGATGAAGCATTAAGTATATTGGCTAAAGAATTATTAGACAAAGTGAGGTAGATTATATGTGAACATAAAGCAATATCTTTTAAAAGTATTAAATAATAAAGAAATATTGGATTTATTACCAGATAAAAAAGTATATTTTCTTCATGCTAATAATTCAAATAAAGACTTATATCTTGAATATGAGATTATAAATGAATATGGTGCAGATTATTCCGAAGGGAAAGAAGATTATACTACTTATGTGGTCCAGATAGATATATTTTCTACTGGAGATTATACAGAATGTGAAGAGGTAGTAAAAAGAATAATGATACAAAATGGATTTAACAGGGACATGGCAGCGGATTTATACGAAAAAGAAACAGGTCTAAATCATAAACCTATGAGGTTCTCGATAGATTTGCCGACTAGCAAAGGCTAGTCTTTTTTAATGCAAAAAATAATTTAAAAAGGATGGGATTAATATATGGAAGAAAGAGTAGAGCAGGTAGTGCCAGTAGTTGGTTTAGAAAAGTTATATGTAGCTAAAATAACTAAAGATGATATAACAGGAACAATATTTGAAAAACCAAGATATTTAGAAGGGGTAAAAGAACTAGGCATTAAACCTAAAATTACAACAGATGAATTTTATGCAGAAAATAAATTATGGTTGAGTGAAAGCACGTTAGCTAATATTGATGTCGAAGTAGATATAGCAGATTTAGGGACACAAAATGAAGCTTTTTTATTAGGACATAAGTTAGCAACGGAAGGTGGAATAATTTACAGCGATAATGATAAAGCACCAGATGTAGCACTTTTAGCAAAAGCTAATAAAGGTAATGGCAAGGCTAGATATATTATACTTTATAAAGGAACATTTAGTATAAGTGATGAACAATACAAAGGTAAAGAAGGAAAATCTAATTTCCAAGCTAAAAAATTAAAAGCAACATTTGCTCCACTACATTTTAATGGTAGATGGAAATATAAAATCGACGAAGAAGAAGGTATGACAGATGAGAAATTCTTTAAAGAAGTAATAATACCAACAGAAAAGATAGAAATTACGGAGAATAAAGGGACTGAAGAAGCTTAATATATAAAGGTTGATTAATTTGAATTAATCTGGCATAAATTTTATTGTTGAAAGGATTAGATAATATGTTATATAAAGCAAGAAAAATGAAAATAGGTGAAAAAGAGTACTCTTTTAAAATGACAAATAAGACAGTTTTAAAAATAGATCAAAAATATGGAAATTATGCACTTGTTGTAAACGGGATAATGG
>OGSV01000383.1_pt1 | contig 12459 bp, 13 predicted proteins | sample 1574221 | NCBI WGS metagenome assembly OGSV01 (sample SAMN03295823, study PRJEB24534) | human gut metagenome | isolation source: fecal sample 4 from infant 3 | host: Homo sapiens | place: USA: Pittsburgh, PA | collected 2014-07 | reverse complement strand
CAATTTTATAATAATGCAATTAAATTATTAAGTTGTTGTTGTGTAGATAAAGAAATAAAAGAAATTGATGGAGAAAAAATAAAAATAACTAAAGAATTTACAATAGATGAATTAATAGAAAATTTAGCACCAGAACAAATAAATACAGAATTAATTGACTTTGTATTAAATTTATATTGGGATTACATGGGAGTAAATGAAACAGAAGAAATCCAAGTGAAAGAAGAAAATGAAGATAAAAAAAACTAAACAACCAATCAAAGCATAAATATGAAATTGACTTTGATTGGTTGTTTTACGTAGCACATACACATTTGAATTATACAAAAGAAGAGTTCTGGAATAGCACTTTTAAAGAAATAGTTGATATGTGGAACTTACATTGTAAATTTAACAGATGGCAAATTAAAGATGATAATGAAGAAAATAATTCCACAAGGGATGCAAGTTATAAAAAAGTAAATATAGAAGATATTCCATTTCTATAAGATAGGCGCTCAATAGAGTGCCTTTTTTTATACAAAGATTTAGAAAGGAGGTTAATAATGGCTAGTAATGTGGAAAAACGAATAACTGCGAAAATGGTATTAGATAGTAGCGGCTTTAATTCTAGTTTAAAAGGTGTAAATAGCGAACTTAGAAATGCTCAATCGCAGATGAAGTTAGCTAGTTCTGGTGTTCAAGCATTTGGAAAAAACAGTGAAAGGCTAAAATCTGTACAGGAAGCATTAAGTAAGCAAGTAGAATTACATTCTAAAAAAGTAGATATATACAGTAAAGCTATAGAAAAAACTAAATCTAAACTAGATGATAATATAAAAGTTAGAGATAAATTAAAAAAATCTTTAGATGATGCCAATAAAAAGTATGAAAATGCAGTAAAAACATATGGGAAAGAATCCGAAGAGGCTAAAAAGGCTAAAGCAGAAGTAGATAAATTAACAGAAGAACATAAAAAAGCAGAAAAAGCAGTAGAGTCTAATGCAAAGAAAATACAACAATACGATACTAATCTAAATAAAGCACAATCTCAAATGACCAAAGCCCAAGGGGAACTAAAAAAAGTAACAGAAGAACTAAATAAACAAGAAAACAAATGGGTACAAGCAGGCAAAAAACTAGAAGATCATTCTAAAAAACTAAAAGACACTGGGAAAAATATAACTGATGTAGGGAAAAGTATAACTACAAAAGTATCAGCACCTTTAGCTGGATTAGGAATAATAGCAGCAAAGACGACAGCGGACTATGATGACAGTATGAGCCAATTAAAGGCTATAACCAATTCTAGTACAGAAGATATGAGAAAAATGAGTGACCAGGCTAAGGATTTGGGTGTAAAAACCAGGTATAGTGCTAAAGAGGCAGCAGATAGTATGGTAATGTTAGGACAAGCTGGATATAGAACAACAGAAATTATGAATACTATGCCAGCAGTGTTAAATTTGGCACAGGCGGGTGCTATTGATTTAACAGAAAGCACAGATGTGTTAGTATCATCTATGAGTCAATTTGGAATTAAAACAGAAAACGCAGCGCATGTAGCCGATGTATTAAGTCTTGGAGCCAATAAGGCTAATTTGGGAGTAAATGATATGGCCGAAGCATTAAAATATGCTGGCAGCATGGCTAATACGGCAGGCTGGAGTATTGAAGAAACTGCAAGTGCTATAGGTCTTATGTCTAATTACGGAATTAAAGGTAGCCAGGCAGGAACTGCATTAAGAGGTGCTATTTCTAGATTAGTTAAACCTTCAGAGGCTTCAGCAGAGAAAATGGAAGCACTAGGAATTAAGGTGTTTGATAATAATGGCAAAATGAAAGCTTTAGGTGAGGTTATAGATGAGGTTAAAAAGGGAACCTCTGAATTAACAGAAGAACAAAAAATGAATGCACTTGTAACTATCTTTGGACAGGAAGCTATAGCAGGGATTAATGCTCTTATGACTGAGGGCGGAGGTAGTATAAGAAAGTATGCGGATGAACTAAAAAAAGCTGATGGTAGTGCAGCAAAAGCAGCTCAGACAATGGAAGATAATATGGGTGGTGCTTTTAGAAGTTTAAAATCTGCAATGGAAGGTGCAGCAATAAGTATTGGTAGTGCAGCAGCGCCAGCAATAAGAGAAATTACAGATAAAATAACAGAATTAACACGAAAATTTTCAGCATTAAGTCCGGAAACACAAAAAAATATTGTTAAATTTGGAGCATTTGCTATTGCTACTGGCCCTGTTATAGTAGGAATAGGAAAAATAGCAACTGGATTTGGAAGTATTTTAAGTGTTGGAAGTAAGGTGGCTGGAATAATAGGCAAAGTAACACTTGCTACAAAAGGAGTAGAAGTAGCAAGTGCGACGGCTGGAGCTACAATGGCAACAACAGGAGCAAAAGCAGGATTATTAAGTACAGCATTTGGTGGAGTTAAAGGCGCTGGAGGTTTGGCAGCAAGTGGAGTTGTAAAATTAGCAGGAGCATTAGGAATGTCTGTTCCTGTGCTAGGCATTGCAGCGGTAGGAGTAGCAGCAGTAGGATTTGGGGCATATAAATTGCACCAAAATTTAAAGCAAGATGCAGTTCCAGCCGTGGATTTGTTCGATAAAAAACTAAAAACAACAAAAACAACAGTAGATCAATATGGGCACAAAACAACTGTGGCAACGACTAAATTAGTTAATTTTACAAAAGAAACTAAAAAAGCGGTTGGAGCGTACATGGAAATAGATAAGAAAGCTAGCAGTGCTTTAACAAGTTTAGTAGTAAACTCGGATAAATTTACTAAGCAAGCTAAAGATAAAGTTCTTAAAAATTTTAGTGATATGAGTAAAAAATCTAGTTCACTTTCCAATGAACAAAAAAACACCATGACAACCAATTTCAAAAAATTGGTCAGTGATACTGGAGTATTAACTAAGAAAAATAAGGACGAAATTATAAAGCAGTACTCAGCAATGGTTAATGGAACAAAAGGTCTTACTAAAAAACAAAAGGAGCAAACTATAAAAGATTTTGCAGATACTTTAAACAAAAGTACTGCAATTACAAAACAACAATCTTCTAATTTGCAACAATTATACAAAGACATGGGGGATAAAATTAAGGTTGGATTAGATAAAAAGAAGGCGGAAGAATTACAAAGCCAGCAAGAATTTTTTAGCAGAAGTAATGTTTTAACCACAACAGAGGAAGCTAAAATATTACAAACAACTACAACCAGCTGGGAAGAAAAGAAAAAAACAATTGATGGATTACAAAATCAAATTAATTCAATTATCCAACATGCAGCAAATAATCATAGGCAAATTACAACAGATGAAGCCAAAACGATAGACAGTTTACAAAAGCAAATGAAAGAAAATGCAGTTAAAACACTAAGTACATCTGAAGTTGAACAAAAGGCGATAATGGAAAGGCTAAAAAACTATAATGGGAGAATAACAGCAGAGCAGGCTTCTGATACAATAAAAAATGCAGAAAAGCAAAGGCAAGGCGCAGTAGATAGAGCTAATAAACAGTATGATGGAACTGTGAAACAAATAATAAAAATGAGAGATGAAAGTAAGGTTATAACAAAAGACCAGGCTGATAAAATGTTAAAAGAAGCAGAAAGGCAAAGGCAAGGATCTATTAGTAAGGCTAATGAATTAAAGGCTGGAGTTGTTGGACAAATTAAAAAGATGAATAGCGATACTCTTAAAGACATTGATACAACAGACGGACACATAATGACTAAATGGGAAAAGTTAAAGAGTTGGTTTGCTAACAACTCAATTGTAAGATGGATTAAGTCTAAAACTAGCGGAGACCCCGAACCACAAAAAAAATGGACAGGAGATAGATACTTTAGCGGAGGGCTTACTTATTTACATGATGCTCCAGGTAGAAATAGCAATTATGAACTTTACGACCTCCCAAGAGGAACTAGAATATTTAACCATGATGCAAGTCAAGATTTGGTTATGCAAACCGCTGAAAGTGTAGCAACAAAGGTAGCTAATAATGTATTAAAAGGATTTAGCGGCAGTAATGGAATAAATGTAGTACAAAATATATATAGTCCAACTCCAAGTCCTTCAGAAGTAGCAAGACAAACTAAAAATAATTTAAGGGAACTAGCCTTAAGCTTTTAAAAGTGAGGTGGTGATATGAATAAAAGAGAAAAAATTATATATGAAAATGAAAAAGGACAACGGATAGAATTTTCTATTTGGAGTCCTTTTTTCTTGCAAAATATAGATGGGATAAGTGGATTAAAAAATACTATTTATAGTAATAAAGGAATGGGACAAGATGGAAGCACCTGCGTAGGAAGTACCTTAGATGACAGAAATATAGTTATCCAAGGTGCAATTATAGATAATAAAGAAATTAATAGGGAAAAATTATTAAGCATAATAAACCCTAAATTACAGGCTAAATTAATTTATACAGATGGGAATGTAAGAAAATATGTGGAATGTATAGTAGAAACTGCACCAGTAATAACTAAAGAGAATAAACCTAAATTCCAAATAAGTCTTTTATGTAATAATCCATATTGGAAAGATTATATTGACAGTAAAGTCAATATAGCGTTATGGAAGGGAGATTTTCATTTCCCTTTAATAATTCCAATTGATAAAGGCATTACAATGGGGCATAGGGAACCTTCTTTAATAGTTAATGTGCTAAATAATGGACAGGTTAAAACGGGTATGATAATAGAATTCTTTGCAAGAGGAACATTAAGCAACCCTAGCTTATTTAATGTAAATACTAGAGAGTTTATAAAGATTAATAAAGGAATGGTTGCAGGAGAAAAATTTATAATAAATACTAACTATAGTAAGAAAAAAATATTACAAGAGCTTAATGGGGTTACAACAGATATATTAAATTATTTAGATATTGTTGGCGGAGGAGATGCATTCCTGCAATTAGAGGTTGGAGATAATTTATTCCGTTACAATGCAGATAGTAATTTGGATAATCTAGAAGTTAATATATATTTTAGTCCACAATATTTGGGGGTGTAGTTATGGAATTATATATATTTAACAGAGATTTAGAATTAATAGGTATATTAGATACTTTTACATCTCTAAGATGGATTAGAAGATATTTTAAAAGTGGAGAATTTGAATTACATTGTGCTTTAGATTGTAGTACATTGGAATTGTTAAAAAGAGATAATGTAGTTTATAAAAAGAATGATGTTGAAGCTGGTTATATAGAAACAAGGCAACTAAAAATAGGAGAAGATGGACAAGAATATTTAGAGATTAAAGGTAAGTTTTTAACTAATTATTTAGATAGGCGTATTAGTTGGGATAGGGTTAATTTTTCTGGAAAGACAGAGAATTTAATGAGGGAATTAGTTTATTGTAATGCTATAAATCCAACTAATTTAGATAGAAAAATACCCAATCTAATTCTAGGAGATTTAAAAGGATTTAACGAAGATATTAAATATACTAACAGCTTTGGAAATATAATAGAGCAGTTAGAAAATATAAGTAATACAAATAATTTAGGATATAGAAATATATTAGATATAAAAAATAGAAAAATATTATTTGATGTATATAAAGGTGTTGATAGAAGCATAAATAATGGATCTATAGCACCTTGTATTTTTTCTAGGGATTTTGAAAATATTTTAGAACAGGAATACATGGATAGTTTAAATAATTATAGAAATACAACATTGATAGCTGGTGCTGGAGAAGGTAAAGATAGAAAAATAACATATATAGAAAATGGTAAAGGATTAGATAGATATGAGTTGTACGTAGATGCTAGAGATATAACTGATAAAGAGGAAAAGAAAAAAATGGTAGTGGATTATGATGAAGAAGGTAATGTTACTGGAGAACATGAGGAAACAGAGGAAGTTGAAATCACTTGGGAACGGTATAAACCTTTGTTACTTCAAAGAGGTAAAGAAAAATTAGAAGAATGTAAGGAAATACAAACCTTTGATAGTAAGATAAACGTATTAGGTAATAACAAATATAAAGTTGATTATGATTTAGGTGACATTGTAACTATAGTAGATAAAAAGTGGGGAATAAGAATAGACACGAGGGTAACGGAAATAGAAGAAGTTTATGAAGAAAAAGGGTTAGAGGTTAATGTAGTGTTTGGGAATAACATTCCTACAATTATAGATAAAATTAAACAGGTGGTGAGATAGTGGAAAAAAGCAGCTTTTTTAATGCAATTATAGATCAAAATGGTACTCCCGATAGGGCTTATCTAGCTGAAGATTTTGCTAAATATTTTAGTACTTTTATAGGAAATGGTGTATTCCCTAATCCAGCAAACCAATTGCAAGTAGTTGCTGTAGATAATAATATGCAGATAAGAATTAAAGCAGGGTTTGCTTGGATCAATGGGTATATGTATCAAAATACAGATGACTATATTTTGAAGTTAGACCCAGCAGATGGAGTATTAAATAGAATAGATAGGATAGCTTTAAGATTAGATTTTTTAGAAAGAAAGATTAAAGCGGTAGTAAAAAAAGGACAATATGCAAGTAGTCCAGTTGGAGTAATGTTACAACGCGATGCGGATGCTTATGAAATTGCTATAGCAGATGTATATGTAAGAGCTGGCGTTATATCTGTAATGCAAAGTAATATTACAGATACAAGATTAAATTCAGAGCTTTGTGGTATAGTGCATGGAACAATAAAACAAGTAGATACTACAGAAATATTTAGGCAGTACCAAGCTTGGTTTTTAGAGAATAAATCTAAACATGAAAAAGACTTTGAAGTTTGGATGAATGAATTTAAAATAGTCACAGGAAAGAGATTTACTGATTGGGTGGATGATTTGAAAAATTCTCTAGATCCCAACGAAGATATTGCCGCACAATTGCAGATGCAGATATCAGAAAATAAGTTACAATTGGTTGATATTGCGAAGCAACATGAAAACTTAGAAGAAAGCATAAATAAAGATATTTCTAAAATAATAGAAAAATTGGAATGTTACAGTTCATATGCAAGCGATAAAGACATTAATGGTATTTATAAAATAGTTACATTTAAAAGAAAAGATGGAACTAATTATATGGTATCTAAACTAAGTAATCCTGATAGTAACTATGATTATACAAAAAATACATGGGAATTTAAGAACGAAACAGGTACTATAACTATAAAAACTTACACATGGACTTTCACATATGATACAGATGGCAATATAATCAACAGGGTGGTGAGCTAGTGTTTGGAGAAGATTTATTAAAATATCATGGTATTGGGATAAAAAAAAATGAATATAAAAAATATAAAAAAGTAAGAGAATTTTATATATCCAATGATAATTCGGATTGTTATTCTCCTCATGGTACCTTTTCGGATAATGTTTTTACAGGTTTTAAATCAGATTATGATAATAGACAGCTTAAAATTATGCAAATGAATGTTTTACATGACAATGATTTTCACCAAACTTTAGCTTTAGATAATTTGAGATTACACAGTTATCCTCAATCTTCTTTAAACTATAAATTTGCACTTTTATATGACTGGGATTCAATAAAAAAAGGTTATTTATATATATTCAATAAGTCAGGAACACAAGTAATAAAAAAAATAGCTGAAGGTGATATATATAATCATGGTTTGACTAGGATTTTAGATGATCCAGTAACAGGCAATATAGCAGTAATGTATAGTTGGGCCGGAAGATCATTTTACTTAACAATATTTGATAGAAACCTAAATGTAGTTAAAGAGGAATTTTCAGTTGTTACTGATGGGCCTGTTTTTAAAGACACTAGTTTTTTTTATAATAATTATATTTATTCTTATAACAGAACAGGTTACGATTTTGTAAAATATGATTATAGAACTAATACTATTGTTGCTTCTTATAGTGGACGTAATAATGCTTATAAAATTGTATCTAATGTTTATGCTGAAAAAATATATCTGTCTGATATAGGTACTGTTTTAGATTTTAATTTAAATGAAATAAATAAAGTTGGTTTTTATGGAGAATTATATCCACCGGAAGGATTACCGAATTTAAATGGTAAAGGTATATTAATTGATCAATATGGTTTTGGTATAGAATATTTATTAAATACTAAAGGATTAACAGGAAGAGTATTAACGGAACTACCTCCTATGAGAAGCAGTGATTTACCATATAGATATGCCACTAGTGATTTAAATACAATTGTTTTTATAAAGTCAAACTATATAAGAGTGTTTGTGCGTTAACGTTAATAATCATAAAAATAAAATGAGAGAGGTGTAATTATGCTTTTAGAAGCTTTTGAAAAGATAACAGATGAAAAATATAAAATAAAATCTATTCATTTTATGCCATTCGACGAAATTTATGGACTTCACAAATCAAAAGAGGAAATTGAAAGGGAAGGTGGTGTATTTATTGAAGAAATTCCAGAACCCGAAAAAATAAAAGGGAAAAGTTCTTCTAGATATTGGAATCCTAAAACAAAAAAAATATTTTATGAATATGAAGATATTCCAGATTATGAAGAAAATACTTCAAAATCTAAAGAAGAAATACAAGAGGAAAGAATAGAAAAATTAGAAAATGATATAACTATTTTGCAAAATAATTCTATAGAACAAAAATATAATGAATTAATGAAAGGGGTTAAATAAATATGTTATATGAAATATTAAAAAGTCTAATAGGGAAAAATGCTTTTGAGAAGGAAGACATGACAAATAAGTTAAATGTATTTTATACTTTTAGTCAAATAACTGTAGAACAATATGCAGAGCTTATGGGAGAAGTTAGTCCAAACACAAAAGAAGATGAGGGAGATACTCCAGAAGAAGTTGTGACACAATAGATAAAAATTGTGACACATAATTGAATATAAAGTAAGCATAAGTTAAGACTATAGATAGTCTTTTTTTATTGCTTAAAATGAGGTGGAAATGTGAAAAAAATAGATGGAAGTATCATGTGCATAATTAATTTTATAGTAAGTCCATTATTGTACTTGAGTATATTGTTACCTCTAGTATCTTCGTTTAATATTAGTATCAAGATATTCCCTGTAACAATGATAATTCATACTATTTTATTTTGGGGATTTATTTTGTATCTAGAAAAAAGAAAATAATAAAAGGATTTTTTGTTCTTTTGTTTAATACATAATTCGGAAGGATGTGTTATAAATGGAAGAACAAATGAAAGAAGTACTTCAAAGAATTGATTACTTAGAAAAACTAATTAATACTATTCAAAACAATATAAATTCAAACATGCAATTATTTGTTGCAATGTTAGCATTGGTGGTTGCACTTGTAAGTGGAGCAATATTTTTGCTTGTCAAATATCTAGTAAATAAAAGGGTGGATACAGAGTTAATAAAAATGATCGAAAAAAATCCACCTACATTATATTATCAAGGTATTTTAAATAAAATTTATAGCGTTTGTGATGATAAACATAATTGGTTTTCAGAAGGAATTATATCTGTTGATTTAAACAAATTTAATATTAAATCTTTGGAATTCCCTATTCAACTTGATTTGTTTTATTTTAAAGATGATAGCTTTAAAATGGCAAATAGAATGGGAGAAAGAGAAGATAAAAAAGTTAAAATTAAAGTGGACTTAAAAGAATATGAAGCAAATTTGGAAAATAACTGTATAAAAATAAATTATAAAGACTTTTTCCCACATAAAGAAAACAATATTTTCTGGACTTTAAAAATACCTAATCCTAAATATAAAACAATACTTTAATTATACTATCAAGCAAGGACTTGTGTTAAACAGGTTCTTTTTTTTATTTTTAATAAAAGAGGTGTGAAATGGAAAATGAAATAATTAAATTAGTAGCTAGTCAAGGAGTGTTTGCAATATTTTTTGCTTATCTCCTTTTTTATGTATTAAAAGAAAATTCAAAGAGGGAGGGAAAATATCAGGATATTATTTCCACACTTACAGATAAATTTAGTATTTTAGATGATGTTAAAAAAAGTGTAGATAAGATAGAAGAAAAGTTAGAAAGGTAGGTTTTTACATGGAATTTTTAAAACAATTTCTACAGATTAAAAAGATAATAGCTTTACTTACTACTATAGTATTTTGTATTTTAGCATTAAAAACTAATATATCAAGTACAGAATTTTTGAGTGTATTTACCTTAATAATAGGGTTTTACTTTGGACAGTCTAGTGCTAGACAAGCAGTTAAGGAAAGCAAAGAGCAGGAATAAACCTGTTCTTTTTTAATTAAATTTACAGGAGGTAATTTTAATATGTTATTTAATTTAAATCCAGGACATACATTAAGTGGTGGAGATGTAGGAACTAGAGGAATAAATGGATTAAAAGAAGAGATATTAACAAGGCAATTAGTAGGAGAAATAGATAAAGAATTAAGAGGCAGAGGGCATAGCACTAACATATGTGGAGTAGATTATGCATCAACATTACAAGAAAGTTTAAATAAACAGGTAGCTTTATGTAATTCAGTAAATGCAGATTTAAATATCTGTATACATTTTAACACTACAATAGGTGGCTATGGATCAGAAGTATATACTTATAGTGGGAAATATTTAGTAGAAGCAGATAGAGTATTGAGACAATTAAATAATTTGGGATTTAGAAATAGAGGAATTAAAGACCAACCCTTGGCACTAACTAAAAGAACTAAAGCCAAAACAATTTATATAGAAGTATGTTTTATAGATAGTTCTGGAGATGTAGCCATACTTAATAAATATAAAATGAATGGAATTGCAAAGGCAATAGTAAATGGTGTTTTAGGTACATCTTCAAATGTAACACCAAGCAAACCAACAAATAATAATAGTTGGATTAATTTAGATGGTAAAACAGGTACAATAAATACACCAAGCGGTGTAAATATTAGGGAAAAGAAGTCTACATCTTTTAAAATATTAGGTGCTTTACCTAATGGTGCAAAGGTTAAACTATATAGAAAAGAAGGAGATTGGATACACATTTATTATCCTCCGCATGGGGGTTATGTCTATGGTAAATATATAAGATATTAATTTAGAGGGTAGTTACAGTTTTAGGCTGTAGCTACCTTTTTTTATTTTCCCTATATTTTTTGCGACTTCTATATTAAATCAATTTAAAAGAAATAAGTCAAATTAGTAAAATACCTTAAATATTAAGGAATTATCAGATAAAATGTTTTTATGGGGTATTTTGACATTTATCTATACATATAACTTAATGAATAATATATTAAGAGTGTAGTATAATGACCATATAATAATAAGGAGTGATAATTTGATTAATATATATTGTGATGAAAGTTGTCATTTGGAATTTACTGATAAAAATAAGAATAATCAAGTATCTATGGTATTAGGAGGAATAAGTTGTCCCAAAGAAGAAGTGAAAAAAGTAAGTGACGAATTGAGGGAAATAAAAAATAGACATGGAATATGGAAATTCAATGAGGTTAAATGGACAAAAGTGTCTGATAATAAAATAAATTTTTATAAAGAAGTTGTTAACTATTTCTTTAATAATCAAAATTTAAGATTCAGAACTATTGTTTTTCAGGATAAGAATAAGTTTAACTATGAAAAATATGATCATAATGATATATATTATATTATGTATTTTTATTTGCTAAGAGAAATGATAAATGTAAAAAAAATTAATAATATATACATAGATAAGAAGGATACAAGAGGAGGAAGAAAAGTAAAAGACCTCAGGGAATGTTTGTGTAATGAAAAATTAGATTTCGATTTTAAACTAATAAATAATATACAAATTATTAATTCTAGTGATAGTGAATTAATGCAATTAGTTGATATATTGATAGGAGCGGTTGGATATGCTAACCGAGGATATATGGGAGAGACATTAAATTCTACTGCAAAATTAGATTTAGTAGAGTTTATAAAATGTAAGACAGGGTATAGTTTACTTAAAACCACATTACGTCAAGAAGATAAATTTAATATATTTATATGGCATCCAATGAAGGAATAGGTGGTGAAAAATAAGTGAATTATTACGGATTAAGTCAGCCAAAAATATTTTCTAATAAAAATATTTTTGTAGACATAAAATCAGAATATGAAAATTTATATAATACATTTATAAGTCCTAAAATAAGACCAAGGTTACAGGAAGTCAAAATATTTATAGAAGATAAGCAAATTCAGGGAATGGAAGAAAGATATTTGCACAGTATTAGTCTTAAAGATAAAGGATATCATGAAAGAATATTACCGTGTACTAATGATGTAGGTTCAATAAAATGTATTCCGCAATGTAATATTAATAATGCAAGCTTTATTTTTAAAAAATTAAATAGAGTTGAGTGTTACTATAGGCTTTCTAGAATTCATTGGGTACCTGAAATAATTGAATATGCTAACAATGGGAATAAAAATACTAAAATATGGAGATATGATTCTAAAGATAGTAGTGGAAAATGGCATTGGAGTAGGTATGTTAGATATCAGGCAGGAATT
>OGSV01000368.1_pt1 | contig 13231 bp, 14 predicted proteins | sample 1574221 | NCBI WGS metagenome assembly OGSV01 (sample SAMN03295823, study PRJEB24534) | human gut metagenome | isolation source: fecal sample 4 from infant 3 | host: Homo sapiens | place: USA: Pittsburgh, PA | collected 2014-07 | reverse complement strand
TAGAGCAATTCTATGAAGATATTGTACTATTTTTTCATATTTAGTTTACAGAGCCAATTATGATTACATCCGTATATTATTGGCATAATTCTATAAAGTATTCAATTATATTGATAAATTATATGAAGTTATATAAAAAAGGTTCTCACAAAGCATTAGAAGTATCTTTCCTTGAAATACATTAAGGCCAAGTTAATATTTAAAAAGAATAATTGCAAGAACTTTTCTATAGATTTAAAAAAACCTATAGACATAATTTAAAATAAATAATTAGTCTATAGGCTATATATAATATTATCCCTCAAGGTAAGCCTTTCTTACCCTTTCGTCTGCTACCATTTTTTTTGCATTACCTTCCATTTCTATTTCTCCATTTCGAATTATATAGGCTCTATCTGCTGCATTGAGAGCCATATTTGCGTTTTGTTCTACTAGAAGAACCGTAGTTCCTACCTCATTTATATTTCTTATAATAGAGAATATTTCCTTTACTATTATTGGAGCAAGCCCCATAGAAGGTTCATCTAATAAGATAAGTTTTGGCTTCGACATTAGAGCACGACCTATTGCAAGCATCTGTTGCTCTCCTCCTGATAATGTTCCAGCCATTTGCTCTTTTCTTTCAAGAAGTCTTGGAAATAAAGAAAATATCTTTTCAAAGTCCTTCTTAATTTCTCCTCTATCGTTTCTTGTATACGCTCCCATCTCCAAGTTTTCCATTACGCTCATCTTAGAAAAAATTCTTCTTCCTTCTGGAACATGAGATATTCCTAACTTAACAGTATCTGTAGCATTTAAAAAATTGATTTTTTCTCCATTGAATTTTATTTCTCCACTTTTAGGTTTCTCCATTCCAGATATAGCCTTTAAAGCTGTAGATTTTCCTGCTCCATTTGCACCAATAAGAGTAACTACTTCTCCTTCTTCTATCTTGATGCTTACATCTTTAAGTGCATGAATCCCTCCATAATATACATTTACATTTGAAAGTTCTAACATTGTGCTGCCTCCTCACCTAGATAGGCCTTGATTACCCTTTCATTTTTTTGTATCTCCTCGGGTACACCACTAGCAACTAAATATCCGTAGTCAAATACAAATATTCTTTCACAAATATTCATAACTAATGACATATCATGCTCTATCAGGATTATTGTAAGATCAAAAGTCTCTCTTATCCATTTAATTAGAAAGTTAAGTTCCTTAGTCTCTTTAGGATTCATTCCTGCAGCTGGCTCATCTAATAATAATAATTTTGGCTTTGCAGCTAAAGCCCTTGCAATTTCAAGTCTTCTTTGATCACCGTAAGGAAGATTTTTTGCAAGCTCATCTTTCTTATCTAATAGATTAAATTTACTAAGAAGTTCCATTGCCTCATCATAAGTATTTTTTTCAGATTTATAATATGAAGGCAGTTTAAATAAAGCTGAAACTACACCATATTTTAGACCATTATGAAATCCAATGAGTACATTATCAAGTACTGTCATATTTTTGAAAAGTCGTATATTCTGAAAAGTTCTAGAAATTCCATAGTGAGTAATTTTATGGGGTTTTAAGTCTTTAGCCGTTACTTCTTTCTCCAAATTATAAATTATTTCTCCTGATGTAGGAGTATATATACCAGTCAATAAGTTAAAAAATGTTGTTTTTCCAGCACCATTTGGCCCAATTAGACCAATAATTTCTCCCCTATTTATATCTAAACTAACATCTGTAATTGCTTTGATACCACCAAAGCTCTTTGATAGATTACTTACTTTCAACACTGACATCTTTTCTTCCTCCCTTCTTAAATATTTTAAATTCTTCTTTACCTAAAAGTCCTGTCGGTCTATAAACCATTATCACAAATAAAATCAGTGAATAAATTACCATTCTAAGTTCAGGTATCCCTTGAAGAAATAATGAAATTATTGATAATAGAAGGGCCCCAATAATTGATCCTGTAATGCTACCCATTCCACCAAATACAACAATTACTAGTATATCAATTGATTTCATAAAACCAAAAGAGTCAGGTTTTATAAAATAAAAGTAATTAGCATATAGTGATCCTGCAATACCTGCAAAAAAAGCACCAATAGCAAAGGCTAAAACTTTATAGAAAGTAGTATTAATTCCCATAGCCTCTGCTGCTATTTCATCTTCTCTTATGGCTATACATGCTCTACCGTGATAAGAATTGATAAAATGTTTGATTAAAAATACGGTAGCCACAGTCATTATAAAAATCCAAGTCCAATTTGTATATTGAGGAATGTCATTAAATCCAATAGCTCCACCTATATAATCAATATTTAATGCTAAAATCCTTATAATTTCACCAAATCCAAGAGTAGCTATAGCTAGATAATCACCTTTTAATCTTAAAGTTGGAATTCCAATAAGAACACCAGCAAAAGCTGCTATAACTCCTGATGCCAATATGGCTGCTATAAATGGCTGTCCCAATTTAGCAGTAATTACTGCTGATGTATATGCTCCTATTGACATAAAAGCTGCATGACCCAATGAGAATTGACCTGTAAATCCAGTAATTAAATTTAACCCAGTAGCTAATATAATATTAATTCCAACAAGAAAAATGTTTAATTGGAAATAAGAGTCTATAATACCTGCATCCATCAAAATTTTCACTAGAAAATAAATTATAATCAATAGGCTAAAACCTATAGTCTTTTTTTTGTCTATTTTTTTCATTTGTCTTCCCCCTATACCTTTTCCTTTATAGTCTTTCCTAGAAGTCCATTAGGCTTAAATAATAAGACTATAATAAGTATTGAAAAGGCAACAGCATCTTTGAATACTGACCCTCCATAAGCAGAGACAAGAGTTTCTGTCATGCCAAGGAAGAACCCTCCAAATACTGCTCCAGGAATAATGCCTATTCCTCCTAATACTGCCGCAACAAATGCCTTTAATCCTGGCACTGTTCCCATTAGAGGATTTATAGTATTATAATAGACTCCAACCAAAACTCCAGCGGCCCCTGCTAATGCAGACCCAAGAGCAAATGTAGCTGATATGGTTTTGTTTACATCTACTCCCATAAGTTCAGCAGCATCTTTATCTAGAGAAACAGCTCTCATTGCCTTACCTATTTTAGTTCTATGAACTATATATTGAAGTCCAATCATCAATGCAATAGTTATTAAAATAATATAAATATTTTTTGTATCTAATATAACTCTTCCGTCAAACAGAGTCAGTATTTTACTTTTTAACACTTCTGGAAATGTTCTTGTATCTGGTTTTACAAAATACACCATGGTATATTCTAAAAATAGTGATACAGATATAGCAGTAATAAGAGCAGCAATCCTTGTAGAATTTCTTATAGGCTTATATGCTATTTTTTCTATTATGATTCCAAGAACACTACAAACTAACATTGAAATTAGCAATGAAGGAAAAAAACCTAATCCTAGAAAGGTTGTTAAGGCAAATCCTACATATGCTCCTATCATATAAATATCACCATGGGCAAAATTAATTAAATTTATTATTCCATATACCATGGTATAACCTAATGCTATTAGAGCATATATGCTTCCAAGTGATATTCCATTTATTAATTGCTGTAATAGTTGTTCCATTTTTAACTTCCTTTCTATAATAAGTCTATATGAACAATGTCTTAAAAGAGCTAATTATCTAAAAGACATTGTTCACTTTTAATTATTTTGGATCCAATTTTTTCAAGAATGTTGGAACCCCATCTTTCATTTCTATTATTGTCACAGATTTTACTGGGTTATGTTTTTCATCTATTGAGACAGTTCCCGTTACCCCTTTAAAATCCTTAGTTGATGCAATAGCATCTTTTAATTTTTCTGAGTTTACTTCTCCTGCTCTCTCTAAAGCATCCTTAAGAAAATATCCTAAATCATATCCTAATGCATTGAAAGCATCAGCCTCTTTACCATATTTTGCTTTGAAGTTTTCTTTAAATTTTACTACTTCTTCTGCTTCATCCATTGGAGAATAATGACTTGAATAATAAACCTGATTTAAAACATCTTTTCCTGCAATTTCAGTAAGCTTTGGTGATTCATATCCATCAGCACCAAGTATTGGTACATTTAATCCTAGTTCCCTTGCTTGTCTAACTATTAAACCAACTTCTTCGTAATAACCAGGAACAAATAATACTTCTGGATTTAATCCCTTAAGATTTGTCAAAACTGCTTTAAAATCTGTATCTTTAGCTTGATAAGCTTCTTCAGTTAACACTTTACCACCTTGAGATGTAAAAGTTTCTTTAAAAGCCTTTGAAAGTCCTTTAGCATAATCAGATGTACTGTCAGCTAATATTGCTGCATTTTTAAATCCTAAATCCTTTAAAGCAAATTCTGCCATCATAACCCCTTGGAAAGAATCGCTGAAACAAGTTTTAAATACATATTCTCTAACATTTCCATTGCTATCAACTGTAACATCATCTGCCGTTGCTGAAGCTGATATCAGAGGAATCTTATTTTGAGTTGCTGCTGGTATTGCAGCCTTTGTATTTCCAGATGTAGCTGGGCCAAGTAATGCAACTACCTTATCTCTAGTAACTAATCTTGTAGAAACATTTGCTGATTCTGTATCTTCTGATTTATTATCAACTTTAATAGGTTGTATTTGTTTTCCAAGAACTCCACCATTTTTATTTATTTCTTCGATAGCTAGCAATACTCCATCACTTAAATTTTGACCATAAGTGGCAACATCACCTGATAACTCATAGTTTACTCCGACTTTTATTGTATCTGAATTAGCTTGATTACTTGCTGGTTTAGATGTACATCCTGCAAGAAGACTTAATATAAGAACTAGTGATAATACTCCTAATAATTTTTTATTCATTTAAAACACCCTCCAATTATAATTTTTGAAATAATATTTTTAAGTATTACATCTTCCTCTTGGTTTATATTAATCACCATAAAAACAGGCCTTATTTTTATGAAAAATTGTTCTAAAAAAGCCTCTACATGTATGTTAAATACATGTAGAGGCTGTTAAAGCGTTACCACTCTACTTTATAATTATCTCACGATAATTAACTCACTAGGTTCAAATTTAAACCCTGACCTTTTAACGGAGTCTACCGATATGGCTTACTTAGTTCAGCCATATAACTCAGAAGTGATTGCTTCCTATTATATCAACACTGGTTCTCAGCTACTCCAGCTCTCTGTACTTGATTATTTAATAGTTCACTCTTCATCTTAGTTTTATGATTAAATTTGATATCAGATTGCAATCTTTTTTGTATTTAAAAACTAATATAGCACGATAAAGTAATGCTGTCAATGGCTTTTTTGAAAATATTTTTTAAAAAATTTCAATTGACTAAATTTTCAACCTTATTCCCACCATAAGTATTTGTATTTCTTATGATTTCTAGCACTTGGATTTAAATTGTTTTACATAAATTGGAATATAAGTTAATTGACCATTTTTTCTTGTACTCTCCATAATGGAAATCTTATTTACAGTCATTTTTACTTTATCAATTTCAATCGAATTTTTTATATTATTAAATTCTTCTGTAAGGATTATTTCTCTGCCTAAAGTTATATGTGGAACAAACCTTCTTTCTTCCTTTGGATATTCATAAAATTCTAACCTATCTTCTAAATTAGAATATAATAAATCTAATTCCTTATTCTGTTGTAATCCTATCCAAATTATTTTTTTATTTTTCCTAGGGAATTCTCCAAGTTCTTTAAAAACTATTTGAAAAATTTCTCGATTTAATGATATATAATTAATAATCTCTTTTAATTTATTTAGCTCATGCTCCTTCACTTCACCAATAAATCGAAGTGTTAAATGAAAATTTTCTTTGCTAGTAAAATTACCTGCACTACTATGGTTCTTAACTATCTGCTGTATTTTATATAAGTATTCCTTTACTTCTTCTGTAAACTCTATAGCTAAAAAAACACGCATAATTTTCCCTCCTAATAACGATTCTATAGAATATTATATCCAAAAACTTCAAATTTCCTTATTATAATTAATATGCTAATCAAATTCACTAAGATTAAAAATTATCAACCTTGATGTTTTATTTTTTATTTGGTATTATTAAATAACAAGTATACCCCATGGAGGTTTGTTTATGAAAGAAAAATTCCTTAGCATATTATCAGTTTTTACAGCTTTTGGTGCAGCTTTTTGCTGAGGCGGTGGATTAATATTAGCGTCCCTAGGTCTAGGGACAATAGGTACAGCTTATTTATCCAACCTTACAAAATACAAGCCTATTTTCGTTATAGTCACTGCTATTTTAATGTATTGGTCCTATAGTTTAATTGAAAAAAGAAATTCTAACAGAACAACTAAAATAATCTTTTGGATTTCTGCTGTTGTTTCAATTTTAATTTTATATTATCCAACCATTTTAAGTTTGATTTTAAATCATTAGAAACTTGAATTAGATAGATAAAAAAACACAAATCCTCCTTTAAGATTTGTGCTTTTTCATTTTTCACTAAGAGTTATTAGATATTTTAAATACTTATATTACTATTGAATTTTTTGAATCTATAAAATATAGAATGGCAGAATCCCATACACATCTTGCTAAAACTTTCTTCCTCCTCCACCATGGCTTCTTCCACTAGAAGAATTATGAGTTGTACTTTTACCACTGGAAGAATTAGAATTGTTTGTAGGCTTAGGTATAATCCTATGAGTCACAAAAGTATCTACTAATTTATCTTCATTTGAAGTTAATTTTACCAAACTATTATTTCTATAGGAAAAGGGATTTACAACCCTCGGTGTTTTATATCTTGATTTAGTAGTAAAATAAAACAGACTACTAGTTACTATCCCACCAATTATACTAATTATTACATCAGTAAATGTTAGGATGTTTTTAGGTTTTATATATTCAGGCTCATTATATTGATTTGAGGGAATTCCAGCCTCTAGATAATCTTTAGTCCCCCTTAAAAATCCCATAGCAGCTCCATAGTAATCACCTTCAACTAAGCCACTATCAAATACAATATCTAATATCCTTTCTATCCTTGCATCTGTCAGATATCTAATTCCTATTCCGGAGGTGGATATATAGGCTTCTCTATTATCCATATCTATTAAGAATAATATACCATCATAGTTATCTCCTACCCCAAAACCTCCATAGTCAAAGAAATCGTCTGCATATTCTCTTGACGTTTTACCATCGGTATCACTAGTAGTTACAATAACTATATCCATATTATAATCATTGGATAAATTATTTACCTCAGTTTGTAATTTGATTATTTCGTCTTCAGTAAATAACATAGCATCATCAAATACTAAGGATTTTTCAGCTGATACAGTAATTGGTTGTACAATTAATATAATTAATATAAAAGATAATATTAGAATTATTAATCTTTTAGATAGACTTACCATATTAACATCCCTCCTATTAAAAGAGTGATAAAAGTAACTATAAATATTATCATAGCTACATTAAATGCTTTCTGTTTGTTAAAAGGCAGTTCTCCAAAAGATTTGCCCGTTTGACCATTTACTGCATATACAAAGGTTTTTCCCTTATAAAGGTAAGTTAATATCCATGTTGGTAAAAGAGTATAGCTCCATTTATTATAATTTACCTTAGAATTATTTCTTATATCATTTACTAAATTAAATCCAGATATAGTTTCATCTATTAAAGATTTTGAGTATTTACCAACTCTATCTTCCACTTTAGGAATAATATCTTCTTTTTCCATATCATATTGTTCAGCAAAAAAACCTGAGAGATATGCCATAGAAAAGTCTATGATCTCATTTTCATTATACGGTGCTATACCATTTAAAAGTGTGTCATCTATTTTAGTAAAAGCTACTTCCCCTACGTTTTCTATATTAATCTGACCTTTTCTTACGATTTGATATTTTTTAGTTTCTGTAAATTCTCTATCTCCACTGCGCCATACTCTAATATTTCTCGCCTCTCCTATATAATCTATATCAACTTCACAGTCAGCCCACCAATATGGTAAATATATTCCAGTTATCTTTTCTAATTGTGAATTGCTATAGAAATCATTAGGAACGAATCTCTTATTTTGTGCCCAATCTAGAAAGTTTTGTTTTGCTTTGTTCTTATCAACGGAAAATGGTATTAGCTTATTAGGTTGAAAGTTACCTATTAACCTATCTGATATTATAACTGGATTATGACAATAATAACAAAAAGTAGCCGTAGTAGTATCATCAGTGACTATTTTCGCTCCACAACTATTGCATTCATAGGATGATAACTGCCGAGAATCTATATTATTATGATAAAGTTCTTCTTTTTCATCTTTTTCAGTATATATATCATCTATTTCTTCTTCAGTATATTCACTTAAACAAAAATCACATTTGAATTTTTGCAGTGCAGGTTTAAAATGTATTCCTGCACCGCAACTTGGACATTTATAACTCTTTATAGTCATAGCCCACCTCTTTCCTAAATAAAGAATACTTAGATTATATTAAAATTTGGTTCCACATTCTGGACAAAACTTTGGAATCTCACCACTTGGTTTATATCCACAGTTAGAACATTGTTCTGGAGTCGCTCTTTTTGTTCCACATTCCGAACAAAAATTACCTCCATTTTTTGTACCACAATTACTACAGAACCAATATCCTTTATTAGGTATACCTTGAGCCTGACTTTGTTGATTTTGTTCTTTAGCCATTTGATTTTGGTTAGATGCTGATGCAGCTCCCATAAAACTACCTGCCCCCTGCATTCCTACTCCCATACCCATGAAAGCAGATGCAGCTCCTCCTTCATTTGATCCAGCAGCTTCTAACCCTCTAGCAATAGAACCCTGTACATAGCCCTCACGTACTGATGGATCACCTAACATGGCTCCTTTATTTCTCATATTAATTAATTCTTTAGACTCATCATCATAAGAAATATTAGCTATGCCTACAGATTGTATTTCCATTCCTCTCATTCTTTTCCATTCCTCATCTAGGATATTTGCCATATATTGACTCAATTCCCTGCCCTTTGAAGGAACATGAGATATACGGATTCCATCAACTGACATTTGATTCATTGCCGATTGCAAAGCTTCTAAAAACTCAGATAAGTATTGCTCATTAATATCCTCAATATCTACTTTGTCCTTATTTCTTGGTATTGCTTCCACAAAAAATAGTAGTGGATCTGTTATTTTTATAGAATAAGTTCCAAAGGTTCTTAAAAATAGCTCTGAATTATAAAAATTATCAAAGTAGTTTAAAGGATTTGGAGTCCCAAATTTTATTCCCTTTATCTCTTGTAGGTTTATATAATATACCTTTTGAGAAGTAGGTGTTACACCACCATATTTCACACGTTGAAATGATTCATCTAGAGCTTCTTCAAAATTTCCATTAAAAAGAGATGGTAAAGATGAATTATCTACTTTATAATATCCTTCTTCAGCAGTATAATCTATAACCTTTCCCCCATCTACAAGTATCATAAACTGATTTGGATATACATGAATTATTGATCCATTTGAAACTGTATTTTCTGTCCCCTTTTTATTTGCCCCTCTTCTATCATCTTTTCTGACGGTTATACCAGATGTAAATACAGTATTATCACCCATATCGTTTGGTTCAATTATCTCCAACCATTGATCAGCAAGAGTGCCTCTTATGGCTGAACTAAGTGCTTTTATTAGTCCCATTTTTACTACCTCCTAAGAATATATTAATTTAATATATTTAGTGCTATATCTTTAATTTTATACCCATTTTAAAATTTTTCAATTTAATATATAAAATTAATCATATAATTATAAAAATAATTAATTTTTTCTAAAAAACACTTGACAATTAATTTTATAATGAATATAATATTTTCTAAATAAATATTTGGCCTTGAAGAGGACTAGTAAATAGAAAGATTCTAAAAGGAAGGAAGATCCATCGACTGAAAGATTTTCTAAGATTACTTCTTTTGAACCCACCCTCTAAGCTGCAAATGAAAAAATTTGTCCGTTTCGCCAACGTTACAGGCTTCAAGAGGATTAAGTTTTATTTACTGCTTAATCAATTTGGGTGGTACCGCGAATTACCTTCGTCCCAGTATTGGGATGAAGGTTTTTTTATTGTTTATGAATACCACCCGCTAAGCGGGTGGTTCCAAAGAGCTTTCAGCGGTGAACAGAAAATAAGAAACCTCCTTTGATATAATAAAGTTAGGTCTGACCAACCAAACTTAATCGAAGGAGGTATCCATAATGGATAATAATAGTTTATCACATACGAAATGGGATTGTAAATATCATATAGTTTTCGCACCAAAATATAGAAGACAAATAATATATGGAAAGATAAAATCAGATATCGGAAAGATATTGAGACAGTTATGTGAATATAAAGGAGTAGAAATAATAGAAGCAGAAGCATGTAAAGATCATATACACATGCTAGTAACTATTCCACCAAAACTTAGTGTATCAAGTTTCATGGGGTACTTGAAAGGAAAAAGTAGCTTAATGATATTTGATAGACATGCCAATTTAAAATATAAATATGGGAATAGGCATTTTTGGTGTAAAGGATATTATGTGAGTACAGTAGGTAGAAATAAAAAAGTAATAGAAGAATATATAAAGAAACAATTACAAGAAGATATAGCATACGACCAATTAAGTATGAAAGAATTTGTAGACCCTTTTACTGGGGAAAAAATAAAAAACTAAATATAAGAAGAACCCCTTTAGGGGTTGCTTGAGAAAATAAAGCGGTTGGCAGACCTTTCAATGTGTCTTGAGACACAGCAAGTACCATGCCCTTATAGGGCTAGAGCAAACCACCCGTTTTACGGGTGGTCATGATTATACCCTAACACAATGAGCGTAACGAGTAAATGAATTTGAGTTTCGAAACTGTAAAAAGTCGTTTAAATTATCAATTAGTGAAAGGAGAATTTAAAATGGAGATAAATAAATTCAAAAATAAGAATATAAATAAAAATATAGTGTTAAAAAAAGTAGAGCAGGATAAACATGTTCCTGATGACTTTTATTCAACTACAAATTATAAAACTCTGGTATTTTATAATAATAAATGGATAGAGGTAAAAAAGCAAAGAATGGATGCACTTATAGTCATAGATGAACAAGGTGCATCATGTAAAAAACTAAGAGATATAAGAAAAGGTGATATGGTAGTATGTAGTGATTCGGGAGTTAAAATTCTAAAAGATAAGAATGCAATGGTAGAAGATTCTTTCAACTTTATGAATAGTTCTGTCTCTTCCGAAAGAAGAAATAATATTATTATAAAAGATTTAGCCTATGAATTATTCTATAATGACAAGAAGTTAACTGTAGTTGCTGGGCCTGTTGTAGTCCATACAGGTGGAGACTACTATCTCTCAGAGCTTATTAAAGGAAATTATGTTTCCAGTTTATTAGCTGGAAATGCCCTTGCAGTTCATGATATAGAAAAAAATCTCTTTGGTACTTCCTTGGGAGTATGTGCAAGATCAGGTAAAGTAACCCACAATGGCTATAGAAATCATATGAGGGCTATAAATCAGGTTATGGAATATGGCTCCATAAAAGAAACCGTTGAAGCAAAGATACTTCGCTCAGGTATAATGTATGAATCTATAAAAAATCATACTCCATTTGTCCTTGCGGGAAGTTTAAGAGATGATGGTCCATTACCAGATACAATTACTGATATGATCGAAGCTCAAGAAGCCTATAACAAATATTTACAATCTTCAGATATAGTTCTAGTCCTTGGATCTATGCTTCACGGGATTGCCAGTGGAAATATGCTTCCTGCAAAGATCAAGATGATATGTGTAGATATTAACTCTGCCGTGGTTACAAAACTATGCGATAGAGGAAGCAGTCAAACTATAGGTATTGTCACTGACGTAGGGTTATTCTTAAATCTATTGGTCTATGAAATTGAAAGCCTAAAAAATAACATAGGCACTAGATTAGCAACCTAGTGCCTAATTACTAATATATGAAATTAAATTTACATTAGTGTATTCCATCAAATTCAATTTCATGTTGGATGATCTCATTTATACGCTTTTCAATTCTATCAAGGTCAAAGTTTGCTTCTTTCTTTATGCTTTTTCTAAGCATAGGTCCAATCTGCCCAATATCATCTCCTATATCGTATAAAAGCTCTAGGGCAGCAGAAGCCTCCAGTTCATTTCTTGGTATTTCCACCATTCTTGCTAATATAGAATTTTCAGTTTTGGATGCTATTATTGGAGATTTTACTTCCTCAACATACACAACAGTTCTTCTCCCCGGTCCCCGATCATCCTCAATAGGTTCAAGGCTAATGATTTTATCAGAACGAGCAAACTTACCATAGCCTAATGGAACCATTACTCCTTCTTTAATTTCCATATAAAACACCACCAAGTTAAGATTTTTATCAATATATTTTAGAATTAAGCATTATTATTTTACTCATTCCTATGGTATTTATACAAAATTCATACTCTATACATAAAAAGACATATAACCTCATTAAATGAATCTTATTGTATAAACTGACAAATTTAAATCTTCATTAATAATATAGAATATATCTTACATATTTTCTTAAATAGATTTGCTATCTGAATGCTTAATTCAAGTTAATATATAAATAAATTCTTTAAATCTCATGTACAATAATATTATCTTTTTTAACAATTTAGATATTTATTTTTCATTATAAGAGTAATTAATTCTATATAGAATAAATCCTCCTAGAATCATTAAACTTTATCAAGGAGGATTATTATTAACTATTTATTTTGTGGCTTTTTTGCAATTAATTCTATTTCAACATCTGCACCAAGTGGCAGTTCCAAAACTGCTATAGTCGTTCTAGCAGGATAAGGTTCCGAAAATTGGGTTTTATATACTTCATTCATTGCAGAGAAATTCTTCATATCTGTTAGATATACATTTACTTTTACTACATCATCTGATGTAAGATTAGCTGATTCTAATATTTTAAATAAATTGATAAAGCATTCTTTTGTTTGTTCAGTTATATTTCCTTTATCAGTTGGCATGGGATCTGCATTCATCACAGTTTGTCCTGATAAAAAAACTAGCTCTCCAGCATCAACTGCATGTGAATATGGTCCTGATGCCGATATACCATTTGCATTATAAGCTTTTCTTACCATTATTGTCCTCCTCGTATAATATAGTTACAGTTTAATAACTGTATCTCTTTTCTATCTCAC
>OGSV01000365.1_pt1 | contig 13364 bp, 11 predicted proteins | sample 1574221 | NCBI WGS metagenome assembly OGSV01 (sample SAMN03295823, study PRJEB24534) | human gut metagenome | isolation source: fecal sample 4 from infant 3 | host: Homo sapiens | place: USA: Pittsburgh, PA | collected 2014-07 | reverse complement strand
GTAGCAGTTCACAAAACTACTACGCTACAAAGTCTAACTTATTGGGGTCACATCAATAACTTATAGTGCTTTTAAAATTTCAATTATTTATTTCATAATTACAGTTCCTGCCTTTCCTTCTATAGCATCTTTTAAATAATCTAAAGAAGTGATTATTACCTTTTTTCCACCTCTATCTAAGTACTCTATTCCAGCTTCTATCTTTGGTCCCATACTTCCCTTTGGAAATTGTCCCTCCTCATAGTATTTTTTAGCTTCTTCTAAAGACATCTTTGATAAAAATTTCTGATTTGGCTTCCCAAAATTTATTGCTACCTGAGGAACTCCCGTTAGAATAACAAGAAAATCTGCATCTATTTGATTTCCTAATAAGGATGATGCATAGTCTTTATCTATAACGGCCTCTATTCCCTTTAACATTCCATTATTCTCAGCAACTGGGATTCCACCGCCACCTACAGTAATTACTATAGTTCCACTATCAGCTAATATCTTTACTGCCGATTGCTCAATAATATCTAAAGGTCTTGGAGATGGTACTACTCTTCTATATCCCCTACCACTGTCTTCTACCATTGCATGATTTTTAGTCTTAGCGATTTTATCTGCTTCTTCCTTACTGTAAAATGGCCCTATTGGCTTAGTTGGTTCCTTAAATGCTGGATCATTTTCATCAACTAATACCCGTGATAATACAGAAACAACATCTTTTTTGATGCCTCTTTCTCTTAATAAATTATCTAAAGATTGTTTTATCATATAACCTAGCTGTCCTTGGGTTTCAGCTACGCATACATCAATAGGTAATACTGGGATTCTATCTTTAGCCGCTTCACTTTGTAAGAGTATATTTCCTACTTGTGGTCCATTTCCATGAGTTAGAATAATCCTATATCCATCTTCAATTAAATCTGCAATATATGGGCACATTTTGCTTATATTGGCATATTGCTCTTCTACCGTTCCTTTTTGTCCCTCGGATATTATTGCATTTCCACCAATTGCAATTACTATCTTTTCCTTCAAGGTGCACCTCCTGATTTTGACATAATATTTTATAATATTATATCACTTCAAGTTATTAATAATAAATATTTTTTTCTTTGAAATTTTATTTTTTATAAAAAATCTTCTATTAACGTGCTAATAGGTGACTTTTTTCAGATTCATTGAGGTCAAGTTCTCGATATAAAATATTGAAGCAGACATTTCCTATTCATTATAAAAACAAGACCTCTTTCAAGGTCTTGTTTAATTATATTATGAGTTTGCAACCTCCATATTAAGTTCACCTTCCTGTTTTGCTATTACTGCTGTACAAACTGCATCACCAGTAATATTGGTAACTGTTCTACCCATATCTACAAGTCTATCTATACCTATGATTAACCCTATTCCTTCTATAGGCAAACCTATGGACTGTAGTACCATAGAAAGCATTATGGTCCCAGCCCCCGGCACTCCAGCCGTACCTATAGAGGCTAATGTAGCAGTAAGTATTACTGTCAATATCATCCCCATAGTTAATTCATATCCATATACTTGAGCTATAAAGAATACTGCTATACCCTGCATTATAGCTGTACCATCCATATTAATTGTTGCCCCTAATGGGATAGTAAAAGATGCAATATTCTTTGAAATACCCAATTCCTTCTCTGCTATTTCTAAAGATACTGGCACTGTAGCATTACTACTGGCTGTTGAAAAGGCTACTGACATAGCTGGCAAAAATTTTTTATAAAATGTCTTTGGTGATAAATCTGTAAATCCTTTTAAAAGACCTCCATATACAAAGAACATATGAATCAGCAATCCAACATATACTGTAAGTATATATTTAATCAAAGGTAATAGGCCAGAATATCCTACTGTAGCAAAGGTTCTTGCTATAAGTCCAAATACACCTATTGGCGCAAATAGCATTACTATTTCTACTAGCTTCATTATGAGGTCATTTAAATTAGTAAATAGTTTTATCAGAAACTCAACTTTTTTACCTAACAATGATAAACCTACTCCTGTTAATATGGCAAACACAATTATTTGAAGCATATTCCCCTCAGCCATGGCAGCAACTGGATTTCTTGGTACCATTTCATATAGAAGCTGAATAAGTGGTACTCTTGGGTTTATTGTAAGCTCTACTCTTTCTATAGCAGACATATCTAATCCTATTCCAGGTTTTAGGAAAAATCCTAATACTAATGCAATAACAATAGCCATAGCGGTAGTAGTTAAATAGAAACCTACAGTTTTCACCCCTACTCTACCCAGTTTCTTTACATCCCCCATGCTAGCAGCACCATTTACTAATGACACGAATACTAAAGGAACTACAAGCATCATTATTCCTCTTAAAAATACCTGGCCAATTAATTGAAAGATTCCATTGATTAAAATTGTATCTTTAATCACTCCGCTAGGTAATTTGAAAACTATAATTCCGGTAATTAATCCAAGTAAAAGTCCGATGAGCACCCGTGATGTAAGATTCATTTTTTTCTTAGCCATAATATCCCTCCTTAAAATATTTTATGTGCCATAAATTGTGATTATTATCATTGTATTCTATTCTGAATATTTTTTCAAGTTTAAATTATCAGAATGTACTTCATTGCATAAAAATAGATGGGAAAACCCATCTATCTTTCATTTATCATATCTATAACCATTTTGTTTACAATTTGAGGATTAGCCTTACCTTTTGATGCCTTCATTATTTGACCAACTAAAAATCCAATAGCTCTATCCTTACCATTTTTATAATCAATGATGGATTGTTCATTTTCATCCAGCACTTTTGCTACTATTTCCTTTAGTGCTCCTTCATCACTAATTTGAATTAGTCCCTGTTCTTTTACTATTATCTCAGGATCTTTACCTGTATCGAAGATTTCCTTTAATACTTTTTTACCAGTATTATTATTGATTTTTCCATCTTTAACAATGGTTATTAATTGGGCAAATGATTTAGGTGTAAGTGTAGTGTCTTGAATTTCAACTTCTTCATCTTTCAATCTTCTTAATACATCTCCCATAATCCAATTGCTAACCAATTTTGAATCATTAATATATTTAATAGTTTCTTCAAAGAAGAAAGCTAATTCTTTAGATGCTGTTAAGACTCCTGCATCATATTCAGAAAGATCGTAATCCTTTATAAATCTTTCCTTTTTATCATGAGGTAATTCTGGAAGATTATTTTTTATTTCTTCTATCCATTCATGACTAATTTCTATTGGAGCTATATCTCCGTCAGGTGCAAATCTATAATCTTCTACTCCACCTTTTCCCCTCATGGTTATTGTCTCATTTTTTGCATCATCCCATCTTCTTGTTTCTCTTATTGTATTCTTTCCTTCCTTTAAAAGAGCTATATGTCTTTGTTCTTCATATTCCATGGCCTTTACTGCTCCTCTAAAGGAGTTTAAATTCTTAACTTCTGTAATATTGGTTTTAGCTCCTGTTTCATTGTCTACCACATTTATATTTACATCACATCTTAAGGAGCCTTCTTCCATCTTACAATCAGATACTTCAATATATTTTAATGTTGCTCTAAGTTTTTCAAGGAATAGTCTGGCTTCCTCTGGAGTATTCATATGAGGCTTTGTCACTATTTCTATTAGTGGTACTCCTGATCTATTATAATCAATTAGAGTATCTCCCTCTACTGTATGGATTTGTTTTCCTGTATCCTCTTCTATATGAATCCTTTGTAAGCCAATTTTTTTAGTTTCATTCTCTAATTCTATCTCTATATAACCACCATCGCATAAAGGCAAATCATCTTGGGAAATTTGATATCCCTTAACTAAATCTGAATAAAAATAATTTTTTCTATCCATTCTTGTTTTAGTGGTTATTTTTGAATTAAATGCAATTCCTGCTTTTATAGCATATTCTACAGCCGTTTTGTTTATCACAGGTAGTGCTCCTGGTAAACCGATACAAACAGGACAGCAATGAGTATTTGCTTCACCACCAAAAGCATTTACACAGCTACAGAACATCTTTGTTTTAGTATCTAACTCAACATGAATTTCTAGCCCAATTATAGTTTTATAGCTCATTTTTTAGTCCTCCTTCAAATCCTAGACCCGTCTTTATGATATTCGCTTCCTTATATTTATCTCCAATAATTTGTAAACCAAGAGGAAGTCCATCTATATATCCACATGGTATACTCATTGCGCAGAGTCCTGCAAGATTAACAGGAACAGTAAATAAATCTGCTTTATACATAGATAGTGGGTCTTTTATCTTTTCTCCAAATTTGAATGGAAGCACTGGGGATGTTGGAGATAATATTACATCATATTTGCTAAAGGCATTACTAAAATCCTCTTTTATCAAAGTTCTTACCTTTAGTGCTTTTTTATAATGATCCTCTGCATATCCTTTCGTTAATGAATAAGTTCCTAACATTATTCTTCTCTTAACTTCTTCACCGAATGCCTCTGTTCTTGAATTGATATATAGTTCATCTAATGTTTCATATTCCTTAGCCCTATATCCATATCTAACACCATCAAATCTTGCTAAATTTGAACTAAGCTCAGATGTTGATATAATATAATAAGCTGCAAGGGCATAGTCTAAATGAGGTAAGGATATTTCATCTATTTCAGCACCTAAAGATTCAAATATTTTTATTGATTTATTAATTTCTTCCTTAATACGGCTATCTATATCGTCCTTAAAGATTTCCTTCGGTATTGCTATCTTCATTCCCTTTAAGTAATTAGTATAATCTATTTCTTTTGGGAAACTACCAAATATTATAGTTCCTTCTGGATTTTTAAAAGATGTAGAATCTTTTTCGTCATATCCTGTTATAGAGGATAGCATAAGTACTGCATCTTTTACATCTCTTCCAAATACTCCTACTTGATCTAAAGTATTTGCCATAGAAACAGTTCCATATCTAGAAACTATACCGTATGTAGGTTTGATACCTACAACATCACAATAGGATGCAGGTTGTCTAATTGAACCACCTGTATCTGTACCTAAAGCCAAAGCTACTTCTCCAGCCTTTACAGCAGCTGCTGATCCACCTGAAGATCCTCCCGGCACTCTTTCTAAATCAATAGGATTTTTAGTTACTCCAAAATAAGAAGTTTCCGTAGATGAACCCATGGCAAACTCATCCATATTAGTTTTCCCTATAATTATTCCATCTGCTGATTTAATTCTTTCTACAACTGTTGCATCATATGGAGGAATAAAATTTTCTAGCATTCTAGAACCACAGGTAGTTCTAAGATTTTTAGTCATAATATTATCCTTAACACCTATGGGGATTCCTGCTAATAGACCTATCTTTTCTCCATTTTTTATTTTTTCATCTATCCTATCCGCAGCCTTTAAAGCTTCTTCTTTATTTAAAGTTATAAAAGCATTAATGCTTTTTTCTAACTCATCTATCTTATTAAAATGTGATTCAATTAATTGCCTACTTGATACTTCCTTTTCATGTATCATTTGCTTCATTTCAAATGCGGACAATTTTGTAATATCCATTATCTCACCCCTTCTTATTCCACTATTTTTAATATTTTAAAATATCCATATTGTTCTTCTATAGCATTTTGTAATACTTCTTCTCTCTGCAATCCTTCTTTTACTGAATCTTCTCTTAGCTTTTGATTATAATCATATACTTGATATGTGGGCTCTATATTTTCTGTATCTATCTGACTTAACTTTTCTACATAAGCCAATACCTCAGAAAACTTATCTGTAAATTCATCTATTTCTTCTTCTGAAAACTTTAATTTAGCTAAACTAGCTACATGTTTTACATCTTCCTTAGAAATCATCATCTTACCCTCCTAATTAAACTTTACTTTTTATTTTACCACTTTTTATGATAAAAAATCAAACAATACTATAATGAGCCAGGGAAAACGTTCCCTGACTCATACCTATTATAATAACTCCTTCAACTTCTCCTGATCTATAATTTCAATACCTAATTCCAAAGCCTTAGTATATTTAGATCCCGGATCTTCTCCCACTATAACGTAGTCTGTTTTCTTGCTAACAGAGCCTGTCACCTTTCCACCCATTTTCTCTACCATATCCTTGATTTCATTTCTGCTGATTCCTTCTATTGTACCAGTGATAACTACAGTTTTCTCTGTGAATATGGATCGCTGTATTTCTATTTCTTCAAAGTATGGCCTTACTCCTTCAGATAATAATTTATCTAAACTTTCTAATATTCTTTCATCATGGAAAAATTCTAAAATGCTACCAGCTATAATCTCTCCAACTTCTCCTACTGTCAACAATTCTTCAAAGGTTGCATTTTTTAGATTATCTAAAGATTTAAAATGATTTGCTAAATCATTAGCGGTTTTTATACCTACATTATTTATTCCTAGAGCATATATAAATGATGCTAATGATATATGTTTGGATTTCTCAATAGCTTCAAGTAAATTCTTCGTCTTTTTATCCTTAAAACCTTCTAATTTGATTAAATCCTCATATTTCACTTCATATATCTGAGGTAAATCCATTATATTCAACTCTTCCAAAAACTTCTCCGCTGTCTTTTCGCTAAATCCCTCTATATTCATAGCATCACGACTAGCAAAATGAACTAATCTCGATACTAATTGGGGCTTACATGATAATGAATTGGGACAAAATATATGAACTCCATTCTGAATCAATTCAGAATCACAGGCTGGACAATGAGTTGGTTTTTCTATTTCCAAGGTTTCATCATCCGTTTTCAATGTTCCCAATATCTCTGGGATAACATCATTAGATCGTCTAATAAGAACTCTAGAATTTATTCTTACTCCTTTTCTTTCAATATCATCATAGTTATTTAAAGTAGCTCTCCTAACTGTAACTCCTCCTATTTCTACCGGTTCAAGTATTGCAGTGGGAGTCACCTTAGATGTTCTTCCTACATTCCATATTACCTCTAATAGTTTTGTTGTAGTTTCTTCTGCCTCAAACTTATAGGCTATTGCCCATCTAGGAAATTTATTGGTATATCCAAGAACCGTTCTAGTTCTCATATCATCTATTTTTATAACTAATCCATCCGTTAAAAGATCTAATTTATGTCTCACTTCTTTTATTACTTCAATTTCTTTAATTACATCTTCTATTGATTCAAATTCTTTTGCATACGGAAAAACGGGTAATCTATTTTCTTTTAAAAATTCCAATACTTCAGTATGCTTTTGGAATGTTTTCCCCTCTATGTATCCTACATTATAAAAGTAAGCTGTAAGATTTCTCTCAGCAGTTATTTTAGAATCTAAATTTCTTAAAGCTCCTGCTGCTGCATTCCTGGCATTTTTTAAGGGTTCAGAGGCTACCTTATTATATTTTTCCAATACAGATAGTGGCATTAAGCCTTCCCCCTGTATCTCCATGGTTCCTTTAAAGTCTATCTTTAAAGGAATTGATTTTATGGTCTTAAGCTGTGGTAGAATTGCCTCTCCGATAATTCCATTTCCCCTTGTGGCACCTTGCACTAAAAGACCGTCTTTATAGGTAAGATTTATAGTAAGTCCATCAAATTTATATTCCACTATATATTTAGGATTAGGTAATTTGTCTTCATTAGATAAATTATATTCTTTTATACCTTTTCTAACTCTATTATCCCAGCTAATTAACTCTCCTTCATTTTGACTCTTATCCAAACTCCATAGCTTACCTAAATGAATATGTTTTTCAAATTTATCTACTAATTCTCCACCTACTCTTTGGGTGGGAGAGTAAGGATGTATAATTCCTGTTTCTCCCTCTAATTTCACTAACTCATCGTATAACAAATCATATTCCTTATCAGATACTTTAGGGTCGTCTAAGGTATAGTAATGATAATTTAAGTCACTAATTATCTCTATAAGTTCATTTATTCTTTTCTCATTATCCATAATATCACCTCAATATTTCTATAGGAGCAATAGAAAGTAATAATCGTTTTAGCCCTTCTCCATCAAAAGATATAACTAATTCCTTATCATTATCTCTATCCTTTATTTGAACTATGGTTCCTATGCCAAACTTCTTATGTTTTACTTTATCTCCTACACTTACATCTAGATTTTTATCCCCTTGAGGCTTAGGTTGTGCTTGTATTATAAATGGTCTAGGAGCAGCTTTTTCTCTATTTGTTGTAAAATCCTTCACAGATACTAGTTGTTCTTTGATATTTTTCTTTTCTTTTTTCTCTATAGCATCTCCCATTTCCTCAATAAATCTAGAAGGTAAAGTATAATTTACGTTACCATAAATTGTCCTTACTCTTGCATTAGTTATAAATAATAGCTTTTCTGCTCTAGTTACAGCAACATAACAAAGTCTTCTCTCTTCTTCTAATTCTGATTCATTATCTACTGCTCTAGTTATAGGAAATAATCCATCCTCCATGCCTACTAGAAACACAGCTGGAAACTCTAATCCCTTAGCACTATGTACTGTCATCATTGTAACTACATTTGTAGTGTCAGAGGTCTTATCTACATCTGATAGTAAAGCTACATTGGCTAGAAATTCTTCTAAATTACTTTCTCCCGTTCTCATTTCAAAATCTATTGCAACAGATATAAACTCTTTAATATTTTCTATTCTTGTTTGAGCCTCTATTGTATTCTCTCTTTCCAATTCCCTTATATATCCTGTTGTATTAATAACTTCTTCTATAAAATCCTTTACTCCCATTACTTCCTTCATAGCCATAAGTTTATTCATCATATCTACAAATGGCTTCAAGCTATTCTTCGCTCTTCCATTTAGGTCACTTATACTGTCCAAAGATAATAAGGCCCCATATATAGAATCATTTGTCTCTGATGCAAATTCTTCTACCTTATCTATAGTTGCATTACCAATTCCCCTTTTAGGAACATTAATTATTCTTTTAAGTGAAATATTATCTACAGGATTTTGTAATACCTTCAAATAAGCCACTATATCCTTTATTTCTTTTCTATCATAGAATTTAAGTCCTCCTACTATTTTATAAGGAATATTTTTTCTAATGAAGGAGTCCTCAAATGAACGTGATTGAGCATTTGTTCTATAAAGGATAGCAAAATCAGATAGACTATATCCTTGAAAGATTAATTCTTCAATTTTACTAGCCACAAATAACGCTTCATCCTCTGAATCTGGCAATTCTTCATAATATATAGGTTCTCCTCCATGATTTTCAGTCCATAGATTCTTATCTTTTCTCTCAGAGTTATTTTTTATTACTTTATTTGCTAAATTAAGTATATTTTGTGTGGACCTATAGTTCTGCTCTAACATTATGGTTGTAGAATTTTGAAAATCCTTCTCAAAGTTTAAGATATTAGTGATGTCAGCTCCCCTCCATCCATAGATAGATTGATCGCTATCCCCTACAACACATATATTATTATGTTTTCCTGATAATAATATGGTAAGCTCGTATTGAACCTTATTTGTATCCTGATATTCATCTACAAATACATATTTGAATTTTCTTTGATAATAATCTAAGACATCAGAATTTGACTTTAAAAGTTGTACTGTTTTTATTATCAAATCATCAAAGTCTAATGCATTATATTGCTTAAGCTTTTCCTGATATAAAGAATATAATTCCCCGATATTTCTTAGATAAAAGTCCTTATAATTTTGATTTATGAATTTATCTGGATCTGTCATGGCATCTTTTAGTTTACTAATTTGGGCTAAAACCGAAGACTCTTTATATGTGTCCTTATCAAGATTTTTTTCCTTTATACATTCTTTTATTAATGTTATCTGATCATCTCTGTCATATATTGTAAAGGATCTGTTATAGCCGATTTTATCAATATCCCGTCGAAGTATCCTAACACATATTGAGTGGAATGTCCCCATCCACATAGTATCTACACTGGCAGATAGAAGCCTCCCCACTCTCTCCTTCAACTCATTTGCAGCTTTATTAGTGAAGGTTATTGCCAAAATATTTCCCGGGAAAATCCCCTTTTCTTCTATTAAATATGCTATTTTATGAGTAACTACTTTAGTTTTACCTGATCCTGCCCCTGCTAAAATAAGCAGGGGACCATCTGTATGTAATACAGCTTCCCTCTGTCTATCATTCAATCCATTTAGGTAATCCACTCTCTCACACCTTTCTAAACATTTGTTTCCTTCTTTTCTATTATATAGTATTGACCATGAAATTTCCATTAAAAAAGCAGCAATCAAAGTGATGTGACCCCAATAAGTTAGACTTTGTAGCGTAGTAGTTTTGTGAACTGCTACGCTATTTTTTTATGCAGCCGAAAGGCTAAGTCTGTACTCTACAGGACTCATCCATCCAAGCTTCTCTTTAATCCTTTTCTCGTTGTAATACTTAATATATTTTTCTATCGAATTTTTAAGTTCTTCATAACTGTAGTAAACCATACCATAATACATTTCCTGTTTCATAATTCCAAAGAAGTTTTCCATAGGAGAATTATCAATGCAGTTTCCTTTACGCGACATACTCTGAAATATTTTGTTTGATTCAAGTACACTACTATATGCTTTCATCTGATATGCCCAACCTCTATCAGAATGGAATGTTCTCCTGTATTTACAATCTGAGGTAATCTCTATTGCCTCATTTAAGGCTTGCATTACATTTTGGCCTGATGGTCTTGGAGAAATGCTATGACTTAGGATTTCTCTATTGCATAAATCCATAAATGGATCCAGGTAGAGTTTTTTGATAAGCATTCTCCCTTTTTGATCCACCTCATAATATTTGAATTCCGACGTATCAGTTGTAATCTTCTGGTGAGGAATATTTGTATCAAAACGTCTATTAATTCTGTTAGGTGAAATCTTACCAACATTCCCTTTGTATGAGCTGTACTTACGACTTTTGCGAGTGAAAGCAGTCACCTGAAGATTAAGCTTTTGCACAATACGCTGAACCTTCTTCTTGTTGATGAGCAGTCCTTGCTTTCTTAAATCGCCATGAATCCGGCGATAGCCAAAATCCTTATGTTCCTTACGGATATCTAAAATTTTCTGTTCTATCTCCTGATCTGGATTCTCCCTTTCAAAACGCTTTTGCCAATACATATATGTTGATTTTGGGAAACCTGTAACTGCGAGAACATCTTTTAATTTGAAGGATCCTCGGAGGCTGTGGATGATTCTCGCTTTTTGTTCTGAGGTGTTCCCTCTAAACGCAGCCTCCTCAATTCTTTTAAATATGCATTCTCAATTCGTAGTTTAAGATTTTCATCTTCAAGTTGTTTAAGATACTCCGTTTCTACATTTATTTTTTTACTCTTATCAAGATTAGTATCTTTTGGTTTATCCACTTTTGGTCGCCGCCCCTTCTGTTTAGGTTTCAAGGCATCAGGTCCAGCAATACGATAATCATTAACCCATTTGCTTATTAATGGTGGATTATTAATTCCAACCGAAAGCGCTAAATCCTGATAAGAAACCTCTGTAGTTAGATACAACTCTACCACATGAAGCTTAAATTCGAAAGAGTAAGTTTGATTTTTTCGTTTTCTCATTAAGTTATCAGAGCCAAATTCATTGTATGCAGAAACCCATTTTTGTAAGTCCCTCGTAGAAGAGATATTATATTTTTCAGATAGAAAAGCGAATCCGCCCTTTCCAGCTAAATATTCTTGCACAACTTTCATCTTAAATTCATAACTATATTTTGACATTTAAAAACCGACCTCCCATCAGTTAGATTCTTAGGTCTAATTTTTGGGGGTCGGTTCAAAGATTGCTACTTTTTCAGTAAACTCAAAATATGTGAAACTATATTAATAAAAATTATTTAATAGACTCTGCGATTTTTATTAATTCGCTTTTACCAATTTCTTCTCTTTCTGATAAGCTGTAAAGTATTCCATTATATTCCCAATCAATACTTTTTTCATCTATCATAATGGCATTTTCATTATTAACTTTTACTTCCTCTAATTTTCCATCTGTTGCCATACCATATGCTGTTTCTTCATCTGATATCCTCTGATGCATATTAATATATTTTCCTGTATTTTGATTAATAAAATATACTTCAATATACTTACTATTTTTTACAATACCTTCCTTACCTTTATAAAATTCTGCTCTATCAAATTCATATCCCTCTGGTAAATAACTTGGAAGAATTACATTAAAACAAGTATAATCACTTAATTTATTAACATCCTTAACTACAAAATACTTCTCTTTATTCAATACTTCTTCTTCCTTAACAGATATTATCTCTCCACTATCTATATCTATGCGGGCAATTTCCCCGCCATCACCCATATATATTTTTCCAGATCCTATAAATTCTTCTGAAAATACTTCTAACATATTTCCATCTTTATCAAATATTTTCCCTTTTAAGTTTTCTGGAATAGGATAGGTCCTTTTTTGTGGTTCATATTGTACAGCTTCTATATTCTTAAGAGATATAATCTTTACTATCTTATCTATAACTTCTTGTGCAAATGATGTTTTTATCATTGAAATACTCAGTATTCCTATTAATAAAAAAGATGCAACTTTAGTAATAGGATATTTAATTTTCTTTAATCTCTTCATTTCATTCTCTCCTCTATACTCATTGATATTTTTTAAAGCTCTATCAAACACTTCTTTTTTATTACTATTCTTACTAAAATCTTTACTAGCCAAAGCCTTAGTTATTTCCAAAACTTCTTTATATTCTTCTGAGTCTACACTACTTAAACCATTTATCCCCTTAAAATAATCATCTATCTCTTTAGAACATCCATCTTGAATATTTCTATCATTCACATTTATTCCTCCTTCTCCAATTCCTTTTTTAGTTTTTTCATTGTTCTATAAAGTATTATACCTACATTGTTTTCTGTAAGACCCAATATTTCTGCAATCTCTCTGTTCTTCAGCTCTGCTCCAAATTTAAGTGATACAATACTTTTTTCCCTTGTATTCAATCTCCTCAATGCCTTTAACAACTCATCATTTGTTTCTGAAACCTCTACTATTTCTTCTGGTGTTTTCATCTTTGATATTAATTCCTTAACTCCATCAATAGAAAAAATATTATATTTTTTTATACTTCTAAAATAATCATTTACTATGTTCTTAGCTATAGCAAAAATCCAAACTTCAAAGGGTGATTTGTCCTTAGAATATTTCTCTATATTGACCATTGCTTTTAAGAATACCTGACTAGTCAAATCTTCTGCTGCATAATGGCAACTAACCTGATAATATATGAAGTTATACACCCTTTTATAATAAGCTTCAAAAATATAAGAAAAGTCTTGTTGATTATATATATTTTCTTTAGTCTTTTCTGCATTGAGGGTATCCACTAAAGTCAGTCGATACATATCAAACCTCCTCCTTAAATT
>OGSV01000344.1_pt1 | contig 15805 bp, 25 predicted proteins | sample 1574221 | NCBI WGS metagenome assembly OGSV01 (sample SAMN03295823, study PRJEB24534) | human gut metagenome | isolation source: fecal sample 4 from infant 3 | host: Homo sapiens | place: USA: Pittsburgh, PA | collected 2014-07 | reverse complement strand
ATTATATATAATAAGTTATATTAAAAGTAATTTATTATATAAAGAATATTTTTTTATCTGTAACTCTGTAACACACTAGACTCAAAGTGTTGATATTACTAGTGTTAAGCCTGTTACAGATAAAATAAAATATCTGTAACAAAATATATTTATCAAAACCACTGTAGTTGTTGCTATTACTATGTTGGAAGGGTGTTACAGATAGGTCATTTATCTGTAACAATAAATTATGAAGTTAATTATTGAGTATTTTTTCCAATAAACCTTTTAATTTTATAGCATCTTTATATTCTAAATTTGATTTAAAGCCTCTTTTATTTCTACCAACTTCATATAGTAAACTCATAACACTTTCCTCTAATTGTATTTTGTTAATACATTCTAATAGCTCATCAGTAACAATATAGTAATCTGAATATAAGCTTTTTAAAAGTTCACCATTGTCTAATCTTACATTCCCTTTAGGTGTCTTTTTAACTATAGTAAAATATTTAATATAATAATCATCAAGGCATATTCCGCAACGCTCAATACAAACTAATTTATCATTAGGTTTTAAATTATTCCATACTTTCTGTTTAGTTTCATCACTCATTATTGGTAATTTTAAATCTTTCATAAAGATCTCCTTTCTTAATTTCATAATTACAACTTCTTATAAACTCTCTTTTGTTTCCCATTAACTCTAATTACAGTATCTGAATTATATCCCTGCTTTTTAACTTCACGACCAAATACAGGTTTGGAAACACTCTTAAGACCATTCTCACTACACCAACTGGAGTAACGTAAATAAACTTCTTTTACTGGTTCATTCTCTATGTCGTTATCCTCTAAGAATCCTACTACTGGATTGTTTATTGCTTCATATTCTTCCCAAACTTGATTACATACTTCAGCATGAGTAAAACTATGGTTAATTAATACTCTATTTAATCCTTGAAGTGCTAATTTTAATAAATATTGCATTGATTCATGTGAAGTCAACTTATCTAAGATAAAAGGATCATAGTCTTTATCCTTCTTGGAGAACGTAGCATTAAAAGGTATAAATATTAAACGCCTTTTAAGTCCGCCAGATAAATCGTTGATCCTTGGAAGTTCATTAGCTGAAAAAATTAATTTACTATAATTTTTAAAGTCAAATGGATCTCTTCCTTTTCTCTCCACATTAACTTTTTCCCCAGTAACTAATTTTTTAAATGTAGAGTTATCTTCAATATATTTATTACTTATATCATCACCTATATTAGCCAACTTACCTTCTAACTGAAAAGTTTTAAAACGGTGATTTAATTCCTCTAAAGATACACTAGATATATTTTCTTCTCCAAGTAATTCATTTAATACTTCAAGTAATGTACTTTTACCATTACTACCTCCACCTGTTAATATGAAAGCTTTACCCAATTCATTTCTTCTGAATAACGTATAACCTATCATTTCCTCTATTAATAATCTGAGTTGCTTATCTTTGCGGCATATTTTGTTTAAAGTCTTGTCCATAGTTTCACTATAAGCATTTGGATTATATGACCATGAAATTTTATTCTTAATTATATAGCTGCTATTAAACTCCAGTAATTTTTTATTTTCTAAATCAAATATTCCATTCTCCAGTGTAATGTATTTGGGATTGGTCATTTTAGTATTTTTACATAATAAGTCCAGATATCTTAATACTTCAGTTCTAGTACTATTAGTAGAATTATTTATATATTTAAGCATTGTTTTTTCAATCTCTTTTGTATCACTTGAATAATAATTATTTTTATAAATGTGCAATTCATCATTTATTTTTATTATCTTTTCATTATCACGTAGATAAGTAGCTAATTTCTCATATTGTAATTTACTTTTTATATAGAAACTTTCTTTTAAAAATGCTTCATCACGCAAAATTGTTTCTATTTCTTTTTCATCCAGCGGCTCTGCTAATATATGTTTATTTATAATTTTTATAGTTTCTCTAATATCCTCTTTCGTTAAGCCTTTTTGTTGTAGAGTTAATATATATCCATATAAACTACTATTTCTACCATCACCTTCAGCCATAGTACTAAAATTAATTTCCCTTTTGGTAAGAGGTATTAACCATGCTGGTAATATGTCTATATCCTCTACTGTTTTTAAAAACTTACGCTTTCTACCTTTTACTTTTAAGGGCACTACTGCATTTTGTATTCCAAGTCCAACATCTATCTTTATTCCTAGTGCAGTGTAATATCCTTGCTTTCTTCTCTCTATTCCTGGATTAAGAAAATAAAAATGTTTTCCTCGGGTAGTTTGTAAAACTGTAGTATTTATGTCTAATTCTTTTATTATTTTATAAAGAATATCTGATTGTTCTTTATCATCTATATCAATTTGTATTATGTTATCTTTTAATACTCCACCGTAAGAATTTAAAGATTCCACATCTTCTAATTTATAAAACTCTGTTCTATCTTTATATTCTTCCGTTGGTCTTTTACCATCCTTGCCACCTGTGGGAATGTATCCTTTAAACACTGTTTCTCACCTGCCTTATACAAAGGGAGCATTTAAGCTCCCTACTTCTTTCTATTAACACTATCTTCTACTCTAAAACACCCTTTAGGATATCTTTTTTCTAGCTTGTATATATTATATTTAGCTACATCTTCTAAATCTACATTTATAGCATCTGCAATTAAATTTATATACCATTGTACGTCCCCTAACTCATTAATTAATTTATCAATATTCAATGAATGACCTTGGTATAAATATTTTTTAACTATGTCTATAACTTCTCCAGATTCACCATTAAGTCCCATAACTCCATTTATAAGTTGATCTATATTATCTGTATAGCTACCTTTAGTTTTTAAAGCCTTTTCTTGATATTCTTTAAAATTCAATTATCTTCACCTTCCAATTCAATTAAAGTCATAATACAATAGTTGGCACAATCCATTAATGTATCCTTTATAGATTCATCTACCAGAGCATCTTTAGTACATAAACTTTGTAACCTATTAACTTTATCTGTAATTCTAGTAACAGCTGAAATTATACCTAACTTCTTATAAGTTTCTCCGAAACTGTCCCCATAGTCATGATTCTTAACTTTATAAATTTTATTAAGTTCTTCGCATATAATTTTATGTTTATTTGCTTTATCCATAATTGTTACCTCCTAAAATTGACCTACTTTTCTACGTGTCGTTTTCTCCATGCCCTTAATTTGTATGTCTTTAATATTTGATTTTAATAATTTAGCTTTGTATTTCTTTTCTCTTAATCTTAAATTTGCATAATCCATAAACTTCTCTTTATTGGTTTTCATATTTACCCCCTATATTATCTCATTATTACACTAGTACACTATAGGTATGGAAATATACAATTTATTTCTCCCTACTCTTAAATTAAGATATTTTTTTATATTCGTGTTGAATAGTTTCCTCTGATAATTCTGCGTAAATTTGAGTGGTCGCTGGGTTCTCGTGACCCATTAAATGTTGTATAACCGGCAATGGCATACCTGCGTTTAGTTTGCTGGTAGCAAAACTATGTCTGAATAAATGTGGATAAATAGATTTTTTTATTCCTGCTCTATCTGCAATTTTTTTAATCTCTCTTTGAACACTTCTACCGCCTAACCTACCATGAGGCTTTTTACTGGTTACAAATAAAGCTATATTTTCATCACTTCTAGTTAACAAATATTTTTTTAATAAAATTTTGGCTTTTGTACTAAAATAGACTTTGCGTTCTTTATTGCCTTTGCCTATAACATTCAAGCTCATTTCGTTCCAGTCTATATCATTTTTATTAATCCCTACTACTTCCGACAGCCTGCATCCAGTGCTTACCAAAAACTCTATTAAAGCTTTTTCTCTATCTGTTTCGCAAGCTTGCCTTAAAAGTTCTACTTCCTCTTCCGTCATAGCATGCCTTAATCGCTTTGGCTCTTTTGTTTGTTTTAGCTTCTTTGCTGGATTCTTAGGAATATATTCTTCCTCATGCAGCCAACCAAAGAAACTTTTTAATATAGAGATTTGTCCATTTACACTAGTTGCTTTCATTTCCTTGCATCTAACAGCTAAGAACATTCTTAAATCCATAGTAGTAATAGTTCCTAGTGGTTTTCTTAAATGATCCGCGAATATTGCTAAATTGTATTGATAGTTTTTTAATGTTTTTAAGCTTAGACCATCCAGTTTTTTAGATGCTAGATATATCTGTAATTTCTCCTCTATATCGCTACTTACAAGAGCCGTCTCCTCTGGCAATATACGGTATTTATACAATACTTTTTCTGTTATAGTTCTAACCTTCAGCTGGTCTACTTCTGGAAACTCTAAAGATAACTTACCCACTAATTTAATTACAACTTCTTCTTTACTACTTGCACTATACATATAAATACCTCCTTGTATATTGCCATCAAAGGCAGTTTAAATTTTTATTTATAAAATCTTTGAATTGCATATTAATTATTACATTGTGGTTCTTTATACTTTGCTATATAATTCTTTAACTCTTTTAATATAAAATCAAATTCATTTTGCCACTTCTCTTTGTATCCTTTAGGTGCATTATTTTGTAGTATTTGTAAAATAGATTCTTTATCTATATACCAACCACAATCACGTTCATTACTTATATGATAAAATATTGACTTATCTTTTCCATAAATACATATTGGTTTTAACCATTTGTTTATTATTTGTTCTTTAGAATCCTGCCAAACTACAAAATTTATATATTCATATAGTTTAATATTTAAATCGTTATATTTAATTAATTCATTTGCCATCTAACTACCACCTTTTGCTAAAAAATATTATTTTTAATTTCTGTCACAATAATTTCATATTCTGACTAACCTATAAAATCTTTTATCCTTTTCCAAGCCATATCTATATACCATTGCTTGTCTAATTTACGTGGTACTGTCTTATTACTTATGTCTGAATTATCTATAAAACATCTCAACGGTGTACTTGCTATTTTCTCTCTAGTTCCACCTTCAATTTTTACTTTAAATACTCCAGCATCACTACGGGACCTACTAGCAAATACTCTTAAAACTCTTTCATCTAATTTTGTATTTCCATGATAACCATATAAATATTTACTACTTATCTTAACTACCTTCTGGAACTCCTTTAGGTGATTACAACTTAAAATAGTTTCCTCTGGTGTAATTCCTTCTATAAAGTAATCCATTAAAGCTTGATTTACTATTGGTAAATCATAATCCAACTTATTTAATGATTTAACATAAGCACCTTTAGATTTAATTTTTCCGTTTTCCATTACTATGAGATAGTTATTTACATCCTTTTGCACTACTTTTTTAATATGGTCATGGTCCAATGTCATTCTTGTACGATTACACCACTCTTCACATATAAATTTATAAGTTTCTATATCTTTCTCACTCTCTAGCTTCCACATAACACCGTCTGTATTACTTTGTATCAGTTTGGCTCCTAGAACTCCTTCAATTACTTTTTCTATAAGGTCCAGCAACATTAACTGTCCGTTTATACAAACATTATTTGCTTGTAAAGGATCAAATAAATTATTATATTTATCTTTAGAAGCTCCATAGGTACTATTTAAAACTATTTTATAAGGTTGCTGCTCTTTCTTTTTACCTTCCTTTTTTAGTTTCATTCTGTAATCATATATCTCTTTAAATTTACTTTTATCTCTTACATTTCTACTTAAAAAATCATACTGTATCATAAGTGAAGGATAGAAACTTCCAACATCTGAATTAATAAAAATTCCCTCATCTTGGTATTTATCTCTTGCTCCATGAAGTCCACCCCAACCAAATATATGAGGTACTCCAGCAACTTCTATTTCAAGTGATTTTTTATAATCTCTATTTAGTGGATTCTTATACCAGTTTAAAATTTCTTTATATCTATTAATCTTTATAGTTGGTACTATATTTATTTCAAATTCATCTTCATGATCTTGTTTATTTGCACCTAATATAATTGCACTTAATTGAGCTTTAGTTTTACTTATATATTTAAGTGGTAACTTGAAATTTTTAATTAATCCCATGTGGGCTTCAAATTCTTCAATCCTATTTATAAATACTTCCATGGTTTGCTCTACGTCATGGTTACAATAAAAAATTACTTCCTGGAGTTCTTTCTCTGTAAGTTTTCTATCTATATTAAAGCTAACAGTAGTTTCTCGAATATCATTTCCCATAAAGCCCTCTAACTGTTTTAAACCATGGAATGAAGTCATTACATCATAATTAAACAATTGAATCTTAAATAAAGTGCTGGAGAACTTCCAAGCTGGTTTATGTTCTACTATAATATAGTCATTTAACTCTTTAGGATTAAATCCAGCTATTATAGCTTTTAAAATCCATTGGTCATAGCTTCTAGAGTTATAACCACACCAAATATTATCTTTATTAGTTTCATAGAAGTTTCTTAATTCTTCAACATTATTTACTATAGTATGAGTTTTCTTAGTATCAGTATCTTTTATTACTACTAGCCAATCATACTTAAATACTTCAAAGTCATAAAAAAGCATTAGTTATCACCTCTAAATAAATTCACTACATTTTCAGCATATTTAAATTGTTGCTTTACATAAGGAGCATCTTCTTTACCACCACTTGCTAACCAGTCTGCTATTCTTTTATCTATATCTAACAACGCTGATATAGGAATATATTTCGAATACTTTACTATATCTTCAACTAAATTAATCTTAATCATTTTATAACCTCACTTTATTACAAAGGGGAGCCTGTACACTCCCCATCCCTTTTAAACTTCAAATATATCTTTTATTTCATACTCACTAAATTTATTATTTTTCTTATTAGCTGTATAGCTTAATTGAAATTCTAACTTACCATCTATAGCTTCAGCTATATCCATAAGCATATTGTTATATTTACTAAAACTTTCAAACTCCACTTCTATACCACTATCTAAGGACCTTAACATTTCATTAGCCTTGTGTAATCCAAATCCACTACTTAAAACTTGGTTATAGAATATTAAACTACCTTTATATTCTCCAGTAAGTATTTTAAACCAAATACTTAACATTGGATCTCCTTTTTTAGATTCTCTTAGCTCTAACTTATTTACTTCAACTTCATACTCACCGTGTGGGACTTCTTTAAAGTCACCACCTCCGTTTTCAGCTGCCTCTTTAGCATCTGCTTTTAAACCCTCTACATCTATGTTCTTATCAAATTTATCCCATATGTTAGCCATTTATATTTCCTCCTTATAATTACTTAATATATTTAATACTTGCTCTAAATCATCTGCATTAAGCCTTTTCCAATTAAATCTTAGTAATTTATTAACTTTTTTTCTTCTCTTTTCTCTTTCCACATATTGTTTTATATCTTTTATTAGGAAATCACTTATTCCACAGCCATCTTTTTGTTGTAGATTTTCTATATAAAACTTCTTTTTAGGTGAACACTCCACTGTAATATACTTTCTTCCTATACTTTCAATAGTAGTTTCAATTATATGACCTGAACGTCCTATATATTTACGTAACCAAATTTTATCCCCTACTTTCATTACTCTTCATCAGCCTTTCTTCTACGTCTTCTCTTAGGCTTTTCCCCCTTAGTTTCTTCTATTGGTTTATCTTCTTTTGGTTCCTCTGTAGGTTCTTCTTTAGGCTCGTTTACTTCTTCTAAAGTAGTTTCTTTAACTTCTTCCTTTTTCTTATCCTCAACTTTAGTTTCTTCTTTTTTAGATCTTCTTCTAGTTGGTTTTTCTTCTTTATTAGGTTCTTGTTCTTCTTCTGCCATTTTAGAATAAGTCTTAACCCCTTCTTGGGCTTCCTCTAATGCTTTTATAAATTCTTTCATATCTAGTGGTATTTTTTTAACCTTAAAATTAAATCTACCTCCACCAAATACATTCTCTTTTTTCTCTAACTGTAAAAATCTATCTTCATCTTTTACAAACGCTCTAACAGTTAAATCAACTGTGCCAGCTAAAACATTAGCTACTTTATCATTTATGTTAGGGTTTATAGCAGTTAACTTAGCACCATTTTTAAGATTAATTTCTTTAACTACTTCCTTAGATATATAGATTATTTGATAACCTAAGTTTTTTAATCTTTTAATAGCACTTAAATATTCAGTTCTAACCATATCCCAGCCTTTACCGAAACCAGCATCCTGTTCGTGTTCTACTCCTAATTTGTCATATGTGTACAATCGGCAATGTTCATATAGGTCCTCAACTAAATCTATACAAATTCTTTTAAAGTCATTGTCTTTCTTCTCTAATTCTTCTACAGTTTCAATAAAGAACTCCCATGCAAATTTTTTCTTTTGTATTCTTCCTTCCCACCAAACTTTATCCATTATTCTTATTACTGGTGAAGTTGTATTATCTGTGTTTCCATCAGTATTTAAGAATAACAAGTCATCATATTGGTCAATAAAAGTTGACTTTCCAACATAGCTGTCAGCATAAATCCATAAGTCAGGGTTAGTATCTATTTTTCTTTCTCTTCTTTCATTTTTGGGTAATAACATATAATCAATCTCCTTTAAACAATATTCTTCATATTCACACCAACTACATAAATTAGTTGGATTTTTTTTATACTCTTTTACTTCCGTAGTATCTATAATGCTATCCATAAACTCTATAACCTTGTTAGGATTGTAAAGTACTTCTGCTATTTGTATTTCTGAAGCTTTAAGTTCCTGAAGTAGCCTTTTTCTAAACTTATATAAATCTTCTTCTTTCTTTTGTCTTATAGAAATCTTAGGAATAAATATGAATCCTAATTTTCTAACTTTAAATCCCTTCTGTTCCATGAAATATTTATATATGTGTAACTGAGGGCTTTCCATATAATGTTCTATGGCGTTGCTATATTTAAAATCAAATACATCAACTGTTCCATCATCATTTTTAACTATTAAGTCCACAATACCTTTGAATCTTTTAGTATTAATTAAATACTCTTGAGAATATATATTAATATCTAGTAGAAGCTCTTTAAGTTTTGGTATTAAATACTCGAATTTTATAATTTCATTTATGTGTAAATCAGTTAACACATAATAATTTGATTTATAAAATTTTAACGCTGCTTTTAAATCCTTCTCTGCTCCTAAATGAATTGTATTCCCACATATAAGAGCATTGTTTGCATCCTGCTTAGGTATAGTTTTAAGCTTGTCTATATACCGTAATTTATATTTATAAGGGCAACTTTTGAAACTTTCTACCCTTGAATGTGAATATTGCATTTAATCACCTCATATTAATTTCCTTGATTCTATTCCAAGGAATTAATGCAATATACATATCATCTTTAATTACCATCACATAAGCTATATTTTCTTTAGTTACAATTGTATAATCATCACATTCAATTTTTTCTATTTGCCCTGGAATATGAGAAAATTTTACTATAGTCATAACTTCTACCCCTCCACATTAAAATTAACTTCTAACATCTTTCTACTAGCTAAGTAATCACATAAGTGAGTGAACTTTTGCATTTCAGTTTGTGGCTTAGGTAATATTTCTTCGCATGTTTTATAATCTGTGTTCCACTGTCCCATGTGAGATTTAATACAATCGGCTATCCAGTCCCATAAATCACATTCCATTACCTCTATAACTTCATCTGGAAGTGTTTCTTCTGGTACATCAAAATACACATCTTCTAAATACTTAACCACTTCTAATGGGTGAGTAGCTACTGTATATTGACTTCCATCAAGTCCATGTTTAACTCCATCATGAAGCATTAAACTAACTCTTATAATGTCTTTTTCTGTGTCATTAAAATTTTGTATTGTTTCATTTCTAAATAGCTCTTCTGCTATTCTTACTGCTGCTATAGTATGTCTTACTAATCCACCTTCACCTAGTGCATACTGTGGGTGATATTTACCAGTGGAACTTGCTGCTACTTCATAAAAATAATCTGGCAATTGATTCAAGCACCATTCAGCAAATATTTTTAGAGGCTTATAATTTATGCTTTCTAATTCTTGATTAAAATCATATTTAGGAGCCTTATAGTCTTGGTCAATATCTTCTGCTATATCTAAGTTATTAAATAATTCTTTTAACTTATGAATGGCTTGTAATGGCATATCCCATGATTTACTATCTGGATTGTATTTCCTTCCTGATATTGTTTTTACTTTTGATACTATATCAGCGTCATAATCAAAACTTACATTTAAAGTATCATTTATTTGTATAACTTTAATCACTTTGTTTTCCTCCTACTCTTTAGCTCTAACTAATACAAAACATACTGGACTTACTTTGATTAGATCATTAATATTAACTTTGTCTTTTCTTCCTTTGTTAAAATCATCTATTGTCATTAATACTTCTTCCCTTTTTAAACTTTCTCTACCAAAAGAAATTATTTTTGCATTAGCTGTTAAAGTATTAAATTCAACTCTGTGGTTATCTCTCATTAAATTAAGAAGAGTATCTTTCATAGATTCTAAATCTTCTTCTAATACTTGCATTTCTTCCTTTTTATCTAATATGGATTCCATTAAATTTGTCATTTCTTCTTCATTTCTAGTCATCATTCACACCCCTTATTAACTCTTTCATATCCTTTTTAAAGACTTCAAAATCTTTAGGATATAATATATATCCAACTCCGCCGCTCTCTTGTATAAGCCTTATGTTACGTTTCTGTAACTCACTAGCTCGTCCATTAGGTGCTTTTACTTCTATAGCTACGAATGTTCCTCCGACACAAGCTATAATATCTGGAATACCACTTTTACTATATGGACCACTCCAATTTTTATAAAACCATGTTTTTGGTAATTCACTTAAAAACTTTTTTATTTCATTTTCAAATTTCTTTTCTGCCGCTATTCTAATTCACCAACTTTCTTAAATTCATCTATGCAATTATTACATATGTTTAAATTTTCAATGTTATAGTATTCATCACCCTCATATATGTCATTTCCACAGATATTACAGGTATCAACTACATGTGCTTTTGGCGCTTCATAACGATAGTCATAACAACAATCTGATAAACTAGCCATTTATATTTCCTCCAATTCTTCAAATAGCTTGTCTGTAAAATCTTTTCTTTCCTTAAGTGTTTCAAATATCTGCTCTTCAATACTGTTCTTAGTAATTAAGTACCAATACATACAGGTTCTTGTTTGGCCTATACGATGTGTTCTTTTTTTACTCTGTTCAAACAACTCTGAAGCTAGTGGTAAGCTGTAATAAACAATCTTGTTACTAAGTTGTAAGTTAAGGCCCATGGCACCCGCCTGGTATTGAACTAGCACTACTGTATTATCTTTAGATTTATAGTTTTTCAAATCCTTAGTTTGTCCATTTACTATAGATACTGGTTTTTCTAATCTAATACACAAGTCTTTAATTTGTTCCATTTCTTCTGTAAAGTTATAGAATATGATTACTCTATCTTCTGTACTCTCTAATAAATCTTTTAAAGAACTTAATTTATTAGAATTATATTGACTTGCTAACTGTCTTAAATAAAGCATCTTAGTTAATGATGTGTCTCCTACTAACTCAGTATCATTTATAGTAATCAATCTATCTTTCTTAAACTTCTTATACTCTTTAGTATTCTCAATTAAAACTGGTATTTCTACTTGCTCTGGAAGGTCAAATACTTCTTCTGTTTTCATAAATATAGATCCATGGTCATGTAGCTTTTGCTTAAGTCTTTCGACATTTCTATAACCTGTAACTTTAGGAATTTTAAAGCCTCCAACATCCATATTTATAAATTTTATATACTGCTGCCAGTATAATTTTTTAGATATATTCCAACCTAATAACTTACATTGAGTGTGAAGTTCTTCGTAGCGACCAGAGCATGGGGTTCCAGAAAGTAATATTACATTTTCAAAATTCAATTTCATAATAAATTTGGTTCTTTTTGCAGTAGAATTTTTGATTAAACTACTTTCATCTAAAATTAGTGTAAAACCCTTTAAATTTGCGATTCCTGGTCTTCTCCATATAAGATCATAAGTTATTAATATAATCACTTTCCCACTAGGTATTGGAGTATCTTTTTTTCTATATATAATCAACTGATATTCAGAGTAATTTGTTTCTAAGTGTTCCTTCCAAGTGCTAATTAATGACTTCTGACACACTATAATATTTAAATCTGAGTTTAACTCTTTCATTTTCTCCGTTGAAACGAAGGTTTTTCCTAACCCCATTTCACTCAGTCTAAGTAGTAAGCTACCCTATTTAATTCTTTAGTTTGTTCTAAAGCTTTTTTTTGATGGGGATACAATACTACTTTTGACATATGACATCACCTCCGTTATAATTAAGGATAAGTTTTATAATTAATTAGTCTTGATATGGTTTTTCTATGAACTCCATATTTAAGACCTAAAGCTTGTGTTCCAAACTCTCTACTTCTTGGAATATAAGCTTTTCTTATTTCTTCAACTTGATTTGATGTTAATTTAGCTTGAGGATTGTTATATCCCTTAAATGATGTTTTCTTCAAATTATTTTTTACAGCATGAATTTGATTTTCTTGATTATCACACCATTCTAAGTTTTCAACTCTATTATCATCTTTAACACCGTTAATATGATTTACTTGTGGTTTATTATCAAGATTAGGAATAAAAGCTTCAGCTACTAATCTGTGTACTTTATAAGTCTTTTGTTTACCATTCACTGATAAAGCACATCTTAAATATCCTTTTTGGTCATGTTTACTTTTTAAAATTTTACTTTTCCAAACTCGTGTATATCTTTTATTAGTGAGTTTTCTTTCTAAACTCTTAACTCTACCTAAATTACTGACTTGATATAAACCTTTATAGCCTTTAATGTCTTTCCAAACCTCTTGATGTGGATATAAGTTCATTATTAATCACCTTCTTTCTAAGCACATTTTTTAAGTGCTTTATTACATCTTTCTGTTATAATTAATAATTCTTCTAGGCTTGTACATTTGTTAAATCTAATTTTGTTAAATTTAACATCTGCTATTACCATATCTGATAATTCTTTTGTTAAAATAGCACCTCTTTCTGCAAGTAATCTTTTAAGCATTTATACAACCTCTTTCCCTTTAAATCTTTCTATAAAATTTTGTAATTCATCTATAGATACTTTTTGACTTCCTAATTTTAGAGATTTTAAATAACCTTTAGAAATTAAATCATATACTGTATTCTTATTAGTTTTTAATTTTTCAGCAATCTCCGAAACAGTTAAAAGCTCAGGGGCCTGTTGCTTTTTTAAAGTTATTGAAATCATATCTTCTAAAAAAGCAACTCTATTTTTAAGATCTTCATTTTGTTGTTTTATAAGACCTATTGTTTTTTCATATTCCAATAAATTTTCAGCTAGTGACATTTTTAATCACCTCTATTTAATAACTTTAAATTTATAGTTCTAGATACTACGTAATCATCATAAGTACTGTCTTTTCTTTTGTTTTTAGGTAATTCAAATATAAAATCAATCATGTCATAAACATCATTCAAGGTAGTTTCTTCTGGCTTAACAAAACAATCTGGTAATTTAATATTAAATTGTTCACAAATATCTTTTACAACTATGGCAATTTCGCTTGGTGAAGAACCTTGTTCTTTCATAATAGATCTTGTTTCTTTAATCATTTGAACTACTTCTTTTATAGTTAAAGAAGGATTTCCTCGTCTTAAAGCATCTTCCATCTTGTTAAATGCTTCAATGTATTTAAGTTTCCACTGTAAAGCTTTTGCTCCAGTAAACCCCATTACTAATAAACTAAATCCATTTCGTGTTAAAAGATATTCTTTATTGGATTTGCCACTGTTATCCTTATATTCACTAGGTATAAAATACTGAAGCCAATTTTGGCTTGAGTTACTTTCTATGATTGTTTCAATGCTTCTAATAACTTTTGAATGTTCTTTCCCAAAGTCATCTGTTATCTGTCTACTAGTTACAACTGGTTGTCCATTCTGTATACTTAAACTTACTTTTTCCATATTATTACCTCCCATTAAGCTCCTATAAATGTGATTTCTAATTTCTTAGCTATACTTTTAAGTAATTCATTATATTGAGTAAAACTCTCAAACTTAATATCAATACCAGTGTTTAATGAACGTAAAAGTTTATTAGCATTGTAAAGATTAAATCCATTTGTTAACGTTGCTTTATAAAAAATGTAAAAATCTTTATTTATATACTCAATTAAAAGCATTGGCTTTCCGTTTTTATTTTCAACTAATGCAATTCTATTATCATTTGTTGGCATTAAAAATATGAACTCTTTCATATTGGCCTCCTATTCTTTTAGCTCAGGAAATAACTCTTTTATATCTACATTTAAAGCGGTTGCTATTTTATTAGCAGTATCTAATTTTGGAACTTGTTTACCATTCATAATGTCATAAAAACTTGTTCTTCCTATATTAGATTTTTTAATTATTTCAGTTATGGTAGTGCCTTCTTTTACTAACTTGTCAACATATAATGAGATTTTATTTTTCATCTACGCCCCTCCTTCCGGGTAACCGTTGATTAAATTATATATCCGGTTAACCATTTAATCAAACGCGCTTTATCCGGTCAAACGGTTATTAAATAAGAATAACTCTTATTTAATCTAAAATGCTCAGAATTTCTTTATTTTTCTATTTGCTTAACCGGATTAAAGATGTTATAATTATCTTGTAAACCGGATATAATATAAATTAAAGGAGTGATTTAAATGTCTATATTAGGAGATAGTATAAAAGAATTAAGAGAAAAAAATAAACTAACTTTAAAAGAATTGGCGGATAAATCTGGAGTTGGTCAAAGTACAATCAATGATATTGAAAAAGGTAAGGCTCAAAATCCTAAAGCTGAAACATTATCTAAATTAGCTAATGTGTTTAATATTAGTGTAGATGAATTACTTTTCAAAAAATGGGATGAAAAATCAAGCCAACTTAAAGAAGAAACTGAACTATTTGAAACAGGAGAATTCACCAGTCCACAAGCAGCTATGCAATTTATCTTAAAGCAACCTGCTATTATGGGCTTCGGTGGCTTTGATGCAAGTAAAATGAGTGATGATGAAATAATAGAGTTTGCAAATGAACTATTAAATATAATAAAAATGCTAGGTCCTAAATATAATAAATAACTTAAATGGGGGTTAAAATATGTATTTAAATTGGATAGATAACATTTTAGATGGGCTTAAAGATACATATGATACAAATAATATTTATGAACTATATGATTATTTAGAAATAAAAATAATTAAATTAGAACCTAGCAATATTTTATTAAGTGGAAATGAATCTTTATATAATAGAAATTATTTTGGTAATGAAATAGTTCTTATTAGAAGTGATTTAAATTTAGAATATGAAAAATTTATATTATCCCACGAATTAGGCCACGCTTTATTACATACAGAAATATATAAAGCGGCATTTAATAAAGATTTAATTAATTGTGGTAAATTAGAAAAGCAAGCTAATTACTTTGCATTTAGATTATTGGATTTAGATATGGATCCAATACAGTTTGAAGGTTTTACTATAGAACAAATTGCCAGTAGTTTATATTTACCAACAAAATGTTTTAATGTTACAAATGAAAACATAGCTATATGAACACTTTGAATATATTTTGTTACAGAGTGTGACAAATGAAATAAAATATCTGTAACATATTTAAAGCGTTGACATAACTATTTTAAAGCCTTATCTGTTACAGAGTTACACATTTTTTTACTTTCTTTATATATAAAATAAAATAGAAATAACTTTATTATATTATAT
>OGSV01000336.1_pt1 | contig 17359 bp, 17 predicted proteins | sample 1574221 | NCBI WGS metagenome assembly OGSV01 (sample SAMN03295823, study PRJEB24534) | human gut metagenome | isolation source: fecal sample 4 from infant 3 | host: Homo sapiens | place: USA: Pittsburgh, PA | collected 2014-07 | reverse complement strand
GATAATGCTTCCTGAAGGCGATGATGCCCCCAGCATCCGACGCGGTCGGTTGGATCCCGTAAAATCAGGCCATTGCGTAGTCTATGGGACTTTTCACCTGTGATGGATCTCTTCTCCCGGTAGAAAAAATCGATTTAAAACCTTCTGAGAGCCAAAGTTTGGATGAGGAAAATGGACCATCTCCACCCCTTCGCAAAAAACAGGGGTTTTCCAACCGCCTGTATAATGCAGGATTCTGCCTCGGATCGGGGCCTGTTTGAGCATCATTCCTGCAAATGTACATCATTTTCCCGACAAAATTCGGGTTTGAGCAGAAATTCCCCGGTGATTGTTGTATATTTGCCGGATTTTCTTTTGCAAGACGCGGCAACGGGGGACAAAGCTGCAGTTTTGCATCATTGTATGGAGATCCGAGCCTGTGACCCGGTTCCGAGGAACGCTGCGGCATTCCCGCAGAGCGGAAGTCCAACGTTCCACAGCCTCGGACGTTACTGCCTCGCCGGAACGGGAATAGCCCCTCCTGGGGCCCGTTCGCGGGGAGCGCGGATCGGGCGGCGCACTTGGCCGTCCATCATTCCGGTGGGGACGATTCATGCGCACAGCCCATTCCCGGCCGGCGCTTCCGGCCCGCCCCGGATACGCCCCGGCGACCGCTACAGCCGCTCGGCTTCCTTCAGCAGCCGCATCACATCTACCTCGCCCGGCGGCTTGGCTTGGAGGTTGCGGGTCTTGCGCCCGCGAACCGGGTTCGCTGTCCGCCGGAGCAGGGCCTTGATCTCGCCCGGCTTCAAGCGCGGCCGCATGGCAAGCAGAAGCGCGATCGCGCCGCTGATATGCGAGGTGGCCATCGAGGTGCCGCTCATCTCGTGATACTTCCCCTTAATCCAGGAGGAGACGATCTTCTCCCCGGGGGCGTAAATATCGACGAATTGCCCCCGGTTGCTGAACGGCGCAATCCGCCGCATGCGATCGGTCGCTCCGACCGAGATCGTCTGGGGATAGCGGGCCGGGTAGTCGATGGATTTGCGCTTCGCGTCGTTCCCGGATGAAGCGACGACGGTGACCCCGGATTGATAGGCCTGGGTCACCGCTTGCAGCAGCGACTTGCTGCGGGATTTCATGCCGAAGCTCATATTAATGATGTGCATCCCGTTGCGGACGCACCATTCAATACCATTGATAATATCAGACACATAAGCGGCCCCGTTCTCATCAAATGATTTCACGGGATGGATTAAGGCGCGGGGAGCCACGCCGATAATGCCGTACATTTGATTGGCCGCAGCTATCGTGCCCGCAATATGGGTCCCATGACCGTTGTCATCATACGGCGGCATGCCGCGGTGAACGAAGTTGACTCCCCGCATCAGCGACTGGCGGAGATCGGGATGGCGGTAATCGGCCCCGGTGTCGATTACGCCAATGTGCACGCGGTGGCCTGTGGTCATTCCCCATGCCTGCGGAGCCTTGATCTGCCGCACGCCCCACGGAATCCCCCGTTCCCAGGAGACCGGCCTGTGGGAAGCGGCCTGAATCGCGATCAACGCGTCGTCCTCTATCGTGAACTCGTTCGGATACCGTGACAGCAGCTGTGCAACCGATTCGGGAACCGGGCAGCTCCAGGCGCGGATGAGCGGAAGTTCGCGGAGATGCTGGAGCTCCGGCCGATCCCGGCGAAGCGTGCGGAGCGCCTCGCTGAATGCGGCGAACCGCTTCGGCCGATGGAAGCGAATCAACTTCTTCGCTGCAGGCCGTTCGCTGAAGGACATATCTTGAAGCAACCTGTGCAATAAGGCCGTCATATCCAATGTCGAGTCCCTCCCGACAATTCCTTGTGGGGTATCGTATGCCAAGGGGAGGAGGGTGGACTGGGGTAGCTGCCTTTTTTGCGAAAGTTAGGCCTTCTCCCGTGTCAAAAGGCGGCTGCGGACATAGGATGAAGAAGAGCCGGCGAAGGGCTTTGCACACGGTAGACGAGGTGTAAACCTCTCTGTGGTGCGGATACAGTCGAACGCGAAGGGATGCCCTTCGCGTTTCTTTTTTCTCTCAATGGAAGCGAAGGGAGACAGACATGTGGCATTTTTTTGTCCGCGCCGCGAAAACTTGCTTTTTCATGGAAAATCGGTTTTACTTAGGTGTGAAACTGGATATGATCGTAGTTATCCGTTTGAACCTTTGAGAGAGGATGTGTCCTTATGAGCACCCCGTTGGAATTGAAGTTGGATCCCGACAAAGTGCAAGAAATGCCGATGGTGGATATTGCTTTCCTCGTCTTGAAAGCAGCCAACACGCCTTTCTACTACCGTGATCTGATGAATGAAGTTGCGAAGCTTCGCGGACTCAGCGAAGAGCAAATTAATGATGTCATTGCACAGTTATATACGGAAATCAACATTGATGGCCGCTTCGCGTGCGTAGGGAACAATCTCTGGGGCTTGAAGCGCTGGTATCCTGTCGATCGCTCGGAAGAGTCGATGGGCACGAAGCGTCCTCGCATCATTAACGACGACGACGATGATCTGGAAGATGACGATATGTTCGTCGAAGAGGATGACAGCTACAACAATGAGGAAGACTTCGACTTCGTGGACGAAGACGGCGAAGACGAGGAAGACATGTATGTGGATGAAGAAGAGGATGCGGAAGTAGAAGAGGAAGTCATTATCGATGATGAAGAGATCGATGAAGACAATCCTGACGATGAGGAAGAGCCGGATATGGACGAGGATGCCAATCGGTAATCGTAATCCGAGCCAGCGGCTGTGACGGACCGTTTGCTTATGTTTCCCGGGCGATCTCCTCCGAGGCGCTTCGGCGGGAAGATAAGCAAACGGTTTTTGATGTGGACCGGAGCCGGGCCGCTGCCCCTGGAATGGGCGGAAATCCCCTCCTTGCGCTGGGGGAATCTGGATCGTGGCGAGGCCCCGATCAATTGGCTGGAAAATCCGCAAACGTTCCCTTGACACGGCATGTCCTACAGAGTAAACTAGCATATGGGCTTTTGATTTGTTTGTAATTGAATAGGTTGATTGACGCTAAAAGATGAAAGTGCCCCGTGACACTACGGGAGTCACTTTTTTATTTTTTATTGACATTTTTTCATCAATTTTTCTCGTGCAATTGGGTTACGATAATATCAGGCACCATGTGATTTCTTCGAACCCTGACTCAAGAGTCAAAGCCTCCCGAGAACATGTCTTGTATGCATTTGATCATAGGAGGGTTTCACCAGTGGCAAAGTATATTTTTGTGACGGGCGGCGTTGTATCTTCTCTAGGCAAAGGGATCACGGCAGCGTCCCTGGGAAGATTGCTGAAGAATCGGGGGCTGAAGGTTACAATCCAAAAGTTCGACCCCTATATTAACGTAGATCCGGGCACGATGAGCCCGTATCAGCACGGCGAAGTGTTCGTCACCGATGACGGAGCAGAGACCGACCTCGATCTCGGACACTACGAGCGATTCATCGACATCAATCTGTCGAAGAACAGCAATGTTACGACCGGCAAGGTTTATTCTTCGGTCATCTCCAAAGAACGCCGCGGCGAATATCTGGGCGGCACCGTTCAAGTCATTCCGCATATTACGAACGAGATCAAGGAGCGCGTCTTCCGCGCCGGCAAGGAAGCCGGTTCCGACGTGGTCATCACCGAGATCGGCGGCACGGTCGGCGATATTGAGAGCCTTCCGTTCCTGGAAGCCATTCGCCAGATTAAGAGCGATGTCGGCCGCGACAACGTCATGTACATCCATGTCACTCTGATTCCATACATCAAGGCTGCCGGCGAAGTGAAGACAAAGCCGACCCAGCATAGCGTGAAGGAGCTGCGGAGCATCGGGATTCAGCCGAACATGCTCGTATGCCGGACAGAGCACGCCTTGTCCGAGGACTTGAAGCGCAAGATCGCGCTCTTCTGCGATATTGATGCCAATGCCGTGGTGGAATGCCGCGACGCCTCCACTTTGTATGAAGTGCCGTTGATGCTTCGCGATCAAGGCATGGACGACATTGTCGTCAACCATTTGAAGCTGGAGACGAAGCAGCCGGATATGACCGAATGGATTAAGCTCGTCGATCGCGTGAAGCAGCTCCAGGGACAAGTCGAGATTGCGATTGTGGGCAAATATGTCGCTTTGCACGATGCGTATCTGTCTGTCGTCGAAGCCTTGGCGCACGCGGGATTCGATGCGAATACCGAAGTGAACATCCGCTGGGTGAACGCGGAGGAGATTACCGACGACAATGCGCGGGAGCGCCTCGAGGGCGTGCACGGCATTCTGGTGCCGGGCGGCTTCGGAGACCGCGGCATTGAAGGCAAAGTATCCGCGATCCGCTATGCGCGCGAGCAGAAGATTCCGTTCTTCGGCATCTGCCTCGGCATGCAGGTGGCGGTTATCGAATATGCCCGTTCCGTGCTGGGCATGACGGGAGCGAACAGTTCGGAGATTAATCCATCGACCGATTATCCGGTGATCGACCTGCTGCCTGAACAGAAGGATATCGAGGATCTGGGCGGAACGATGCGTCTGGGACTGTATCCGTGCAAGCTTCAGGAAGATTCGCTTGCGATGGCAAGCTATCAGGACGAGCTGGTGTATGAACGCCACCGTCATCGTTATGAATTCAACAATGAATACCGCGAAGCGATGGAGCGCGCCGGTCTGAAGTTCAGCGGCACATCTCCTGACGGGCGGCTGGTCGAGATCGTGGAACTGGCCGATCATCCATGGTTCCTGGCGGTGCAATTCCATCCGGAATTCACTTCCCGTCCGAACCGCCCGCAGCCGCTATTCCGGGAGTTTGTCCGGGCGGCCGTGGCGCACCGCGGATAATGATCCAGGCGGAAATTCCCATTATGGGGATTTCCGCCTATTTTTTGCGCTTCATAAGGGGAAGTTCATGTTTTTCCGTATTTCAAGCAGGATTTTAATATATCAAGGCGAATAAGTACCATTATTCTTGCTTTGGAAAAAAAAGCATGTTCATACGAGGCGACGCCTGTCTTAGCGGATGCACTCGCTCGTGTTACACGATGGGAGGGGTACCAGTTGGAGAAGAAGAAAGTATTGATAGTCGATGATCAAAACGGTATTCGGGTTCTTCTGATGGAAGTATTCAGCAGTGAAGGATACTCGACCTACCAAGCTTCCAACGGGAAGGTTGCATTGAACATCGTGCGTGAGGAATCTCCGGATATTGTCTTGCTGGACATGAAGATTCCGGGCATGGACGGCTTGGAAATTTTGAAGCAGATTAAGAAGATGGAGCCGCAGATGAAAGTCATTATGATGACAGCCTACGGAGAGCTTGATATGATCAAGGAAGCGACCGATCTCGGGGCGATCATGCATTTTACGAAGCCGTTCGACATTGACGAGATGAGAGTGGCGGTGAACATGACGCTGCAACAGGACCATTCGGCGGCGAACCCGGCGAATATGACGACATGACCCGATAGACGAGGCAATGACATAGGTTTAGACGATGCTGGGCGCTGACACCCGGCTTCTTTGTTTTGTGCGGGCGCAGATGAAGGAAGAAGCGAGGAAATGGCCGTCGGATGGCGGCTCGGAAGCGGCAGGGTTTGTCAAGAGGTTGTTTACTTTTTTACGGTCAAATGTGATATAATAACACCGTACTGGATGTCGGCTAATTACAGAAATACAGACAAAGACAACTTCTTAGGAGGATGGAGACCATGCCATTAGTTTCGATGAACGAATTCCTGCCAAAAGCAAAAGCGGGCAAATTTGCGGTGGGCCAATTCAACATTAACAACCTAGAATTCACTCAAGCGATTACGGAAGCAGCCATGGAAGAGAATGCGCCAATTATTTTCGGTGTATCCGAAGGGGCATTGCGTTACATGGGAATGGAATATACGGTTGCCATGGCCGAAGCGGCTGCGAAGAAATCCGGCTTGCCAATCGCTTTGCATCTTGACCACGGCAGCACATTTGAAGTCGCTATGGCTTGTATCCGTGCAGGATTCTCTTCCGTCATGTTCGACGGATCCCATCATGCATATGAAGACAACATTCGCTTGACCAAGGAAGTCGTTAAAGCGGCTCATGCGATGGGCGTATCCGTCGAGGGCGAATTGGGAACTATCGGCGGGGTCGAAGACGACCTGGAAGTGGATGAAGCATCCGCCCAACTGGCTAAGCCGGAAGAAGCGATCCGTTTCTACGAAGAAACGGGCGTAGACGCGCTGGCGATTGCGGTAGGTACGGCTCACGGCATGTACAAGGGCGAGCCAAAACTTCACTACGATATCATTGAAGCAGTAGCTTCCAAAATTCCTGTGCCAGTCGTGCTTCACGGCGGTTCCGGAGTGCCTGACGAATCCATCCGCAAGGCAATCGCGGCAGGCGCAGGCAAAATCAACGTGAACACCGAGAATCAAGTTGCTTGTACGGCTGCGATTCGCGAAGCATTGGCGAAGGATGCCGACATGATCGATCCTCGTAAATATTTGACTCCGGCTCGTAAAGCGATGGTGGAAGTCGTTCGCGCCAAAATTCGCTTGTTCGGCAGCAACAACCAAGCGTAACAAGCGCAATTCCATAGTTAATACTACGTTTACGAATGCGGGAATAGCACCGGTTCGCCGGTGTTCTTCCCTTTTTGCATTATGGGGAGCCGATATAAGGCCGGATGTCGCCGGCTATCGGGGTTGTCAGCAACGCATGGGAGGAACTGGCTTGTCATGGAGAAGTTAATGATTAGCGGCGGTCGGCCGCTTCGAGGCTCCGTTCAGATCAGCGGTGCCAAAAACAGCGCGGTTGCGCTTATTCCTGCAGCAATCCTTGCGGAGACGGAAGTCGTACTGGATAATTTGCCCGAACTGAGCGATGTCGCCACATATATGGAGATCTTGACGGAGCTTGGCGGACAGGTTAGCTGGGAAGGTTCCTGTCTGCGCATCGATCCGTCGCGGATGATTTCGGTACCGATGCACAATGGACCCGTCAAAAAACTGCGGGCCTCCTATTATTTGATGGGCGCGCTTCTGGGCCGGTTCGGCGAAGCGACCATCGGCATGCCGGGCGGCTGCAATTTCGAGCCTCGCCCGATCGATCAGCATATCAAAGGCTTTGAAGCTTTAGGCGCGACGGTGACGAACGATCACGGCTCCGTCCATATTTACGCGCGGGAACTTCGCGGCGCCAAGATCTATTTGGATGTCGTCAGTGTAGGGGCGACTATTAATATTATGCTTGCGGCCTCGCGCGCCAAGGGCACTACGATTATAGAAAATGCGGCCAAAGAGCCTGAAATTATAGATGTTGCCACACTGCTTAATGCGATGGGCGCCCGCATCAAGGGGGCGGGCACGGAGACGATCCGCATTGAAGGCGTGGACAGCCTGCGCGGCTGCACGCACTCGATTATTCCGGACCGCATTCAGGCGGGAACGTATATGATTGCGGCTGCGGCCACTTGCGGCGATATTTTGATTGATAACGTTATTCCTAAACATCTGGAAGCCCTTACGGCGAAGCTGGAGGAAATGGGCGTGCGCGTCATTGAAGGCGATGAGTCGCTTCGCGTGATCGGGCAGCCGGAATACAACAGCATCGATGTGAAGGCGCTTGTATATCCCGGATTTCCGACGGATCTCCAATCCCCGATGACCAGCTTGCTTACGCAAGCCAAGGGGGTCAGCATGCTGACGGATCTCGTGTACAGCAGCCGCTTCAAGCATGTCCCGGAATTGGCCCGCATGGGGGCCAAAATACGGGTGGAAGGGCGAACCGCCGTCATCGAGGGAACACAGCTGAATGCGGCCAAGGTGAGGGCGTCCGATCTGCGTGCCGGGGCTGCGCTCGTTATTGCCGGCTTGACGGTAGAGACCGATGTCACGGAGATTTCAGGAGTCGAATTTATCGACCGCGGGTATGATCATCTCGTGTCCAATTTGCGAAATCTTGGCGCCGATGTATGGCGTCAGGTGGAATAAATCGATTCTGTTGGGGTAAAGATAGGTTAATAATAGATTGATATGGGCACAATCCATACAGAGACATAAGTTCTATTTCTACAGTATATCAACCTATGACGAAGAATTGGCTGCTTCTGGCTCACCATCTTCTCATCTTCATTCCGTCCACGATTTCTTTCCGGTGAAACAGCCCATCAATACCATGACACAGATAAAAGAGCAACTGCTGTATTCCCGCGTTGAATAAAGGGAAATGGACTTATTGATACGACATTGTCCGCATTTCATAACAGAATAGGAGTTGTATTCATGGATTTACAAATTTCCGATTTGGAAACGAAGAAATTGACCGAATTATACAAGCTGGCGAAGGAGTTCCAGATTCCGGGCTATGGTCAATTGAAGAAAAAAGAACTGATTTTCGCGATTTTGCGCGCGCAAGCGGAGCAGGGCGGCTACATGTTCATGGAAGGCGTTCTTGACATTCTGCCGGAAGGCTTCGGCTTCCTTCGGCCGATTAACTATTTGCCGAGTGCGGAAGATATTTATATCTCGCAGTCGCAAATTCGTAGATTCGATCTGAGAACGGGGGATGTCGTCTCAGGCAAGTGCCGCCCTCCAAAAGAGAACGAGCGCTATTTCGGTCTGCTCCAGATTAATGCCGTGAATGGCGAAAATCCAGAAGATGCCGCGCAACGGCTGCACTTTCCTGCATTAACTCCTCTTTACCCGCAGAAGAAGCTGGTGCTCGAAACTTCCCCATCCCGCATTTCAACACGGATTATGGATTTGATAGCTCCTGTCGGCTTGGGACAGCGCGGCTTGATCGTCGCGCCGCCTAAGGCCGGGAAGACGTTGCTCTTAAAAGAAATCGCGAACAGCATCTCGGAGAACAATCCTGAAATTGAGTTGTTCGTGCTGCTGATCGACGAGCGCCCGGAAGAAGTCACCGACATGCAGCGTTCCGTCAAGGGCGAAGTCGTGGCATCCACATTCGATGAAGTGCCGGAAAATCATATCAAGGTGGCCGAGTTGGTGCTTGAGCGAGCCCTTCGCCTTGTGGAGCACAAGAAGGACGTCGTTATCCTGCTGGACAGCATCACCCGGCTGGCGCGGGCCTATAACCTGGTTATTCCCCCATCGGGCCGGACGCTGTCGGGCGGTATCGACCCGGCTTCCTTCCACCGTCCGAAGCGCTTCTTCGGTTCGGCGCGCAATATCGAGGAAGGCGGCAGCCTGACCATTCTGGCGACGGCACTGGTCGAGACCGGGTCGCGCATGGATGATATCATCTACGAGGAATTCAAAGGCACAGGAAACATGGAGCTGCACCTGGATCGCAAATTGGCGGAACGGCGCATTTTCCCGGCGATCGATATCCGACGCTCCGGCACGCGCCGCGAGGAGATGCTGCTGTCGAAGGAAGAGCTCGACAAGCTGTGGATGATCCGGAAAAATATGAACGAAACGCCGGAATTCATCGATCAGTTCCTCAAAAAGCTGCGTGATACGAAGACGAACACGGAATTCCTGGCTACGTTGGACGCGAACGGCAACACGCCGACGCCGACGCGCCGTACCCGGAGCACTTCGGTCAGCTAATAGAGTCCCGGGACCAGCTTCGATGAGACGGACAGAAGCTATGGCTCTTCCCGATACGCTACTTTTTGGTTGCGCTGTTGGGCGGGCCGTGATATAATTCATTATTGTTCTATATAACTCTGGGAACGCAAAGGGCTCAGGGCGGAAAGAAGGTGAATTCGAATGAATGAAGCGATTCAACCAAAATACCACATTACTACGGTAACTTGCGCATGCGGTAATACGTTCGAAACAGGTTCGGTTAAGGAAAACCTGAAAGTAGAGGTGTGCTCGGCTTGCCATCCGTTCTTCACAGGAAAACAGAAGTTTGTTGATGCGGGCGGTCGTGTGGATAAATTTAAGAAGAAATATGGCATGTAATACGTTAAATATAGACTCTCTTGCTGGTGACAGCGGGAGGGTTTATTTTTTTGTGCCGACGCGCCGTTGAGCACAAAATGTCAAAACCGCACCCTATCCGGCCGGATATGATAGAGAAGAGAGCCGGGGTGTCAAAGGAAGGAGGTGTCCGCATGGGGAGAAGAGAGCATGAGCGGTGGATATGCTGCGCGGTGGCCTATATTGAACGGCATCTGACCGATGATGTGAACTTTGATGATGTAGCCCGCCACACGGCAGTGTCCCGCTCTCACCTGCATCGGGTATTCCAGAGACAGTTGGGGTACAGTGCCTCTTCCTATTTGCGGGAGCGGCGTCTCGCCCGGGCCGCAGCCGATCTGCTCCGGACGAACAAACGGATTCTGGATATCGCGCTGGAATACCGCTTCGCCGGGCAGGACTCCTTCACGCGCGCGTTCAAGCGCGCCTACGGCATGACGCCGCACCAATACCGGAGCGGCTTCCGGATATTTCATCGAACGGAGGAGGGATCGATGGTGAGTGATGCATTTCATGACGATGCGCAGCCGTCTAACCCGTTGCGGGCTCCGCAGACTGCGCCCCGAGGGTGGATGATTACCGGGCTCTACCCGCATGAATACAAGGCAGGCATCGATCGGGTTCAGGTGCACCGGGGCAAGGCTTCAGGCACGCTGCGTGGAGATGCTTCGGCCAAGCCGGACGGCTTCGGGACGCTGATGCAGATGTTCGATGCCGGACAATATCGAGGACGAAGAATCCGGCTTAATGGTTTTTTGAAATCGGAGCGGGTTATCCAGCATGCAGGGATGTGGGTGCGCGTGGACGGGCCGGACGAGAAGGTGCTTGCCTTCGACAACATGGCCACCCGTCCGATACAGGGAACGACCGAATGGGCGTTGTACACGATCGTGCTGGACGTGCCCGAGCAGGCGGAGGCGATTGCCTTCGGGGCGTTGCTGTGCGGACCGGGACAGATCTGGATAGACGGATTGCGCTTCGAGGAGGTCGACGAGACCGTCCCGGTTACCGATATGCTGCCGGAGCTCGGTCAATCCCTGCCTGCCGGCCCGGTCAATCTCGACTTCGAGGCGGATATCCCGGCCCCGGGCAGGAGTGACATCTAATAATGGCAGAAAAACTGTTCGGCTTCGGCTTCGGATATCTGATTCGGCTTCTTCGGGGCGACCTCTCGCCCGCATTGCTTGTTGCCGCCGGATCGATGCTGGTGCTGGCCGCCGCTGTAGAGGTGTGGGGGAAGCGGCGCTATCAAGCCTGGATACAGGCGGAACGGGGCAGCCATTCGATATACCGGAGGAAGCTCTCCGGCCTTGCCGCCGATAGCCTGCTGTCCATGGCGGGAGCGCTCGTCGTGTGGGGCGTCATCTATGGAATGCTTGTCCTGGCAAAGGGAGCATTTCCGGCATGGGGCTGGCCGGAGCAGACGGTTGCGAGTCCGGCTCTGGCATGGCTGAGCCTGCTTGTCGCATACAGCATCATTATAGGCTTCGGTTGTCTCCATCTGCTGTTCATCGGCCGCAGATTGAGCTTCAGTCCGTTCTGGATCGGATTCGGGACTGCGTGGATGGTGCTGGTCGCCTGCGCCTTCCTTGGCATGTATCCGCTGGACAATACGCATATAGGCGCATATGCGCTGTGCGGCTTCATAAGCGCCGCCGCCACGCTGCTGTTATGGGGCTTAAGAGAAGCCGAAGCCAAGATGGAGAAGGAAGCAGCGGAGGACCGTGAAGCTGTAAAGAATTGACTTCGGTTGCACTTTCGGCACAGATCGTCTATACTAAGTTATGCCGTGCTAGACGGGGAGGTAGCGGTGCCCTGTAACTCGCAATCCGCTATAGCGAGGTTGAATTCCTGTTAGAGGTCTTGTTGATGTGAGGCTTGGTATTCGTCTTTGGTGTTGACGGCTGGGTCCTTCGCAATGAATACCTATGAATCTGGTCAGGTCCGGAAGGAAGCAGCCATAAGTAGGGTTTTTCATGTGCCGGAGGGAAGCCTGGCCTGAGCTGTAAGGCGAAGGTGCCGCTCGGATCACAATATCAATAACAGGTGCACGGTTCCCATATCGAATGTCCAACACCGAGAGAATCGGTGTTTTTTGTTCCCCATTTATGAGGATATGCTCAAATATTAAAGTAATGAGGCAGGATTTTTTTTGCGTGTACGGAATACTATACATATCTCCCAGCATCAAGAGGGAGCGGTAGAGATGGGCGCAATATTACGATGAGGTGAGCCTATGACGGAATTGAATCGGCCTCTTGGTTCTCAGCAAGCGTGTACCCTCTCCTCTGCCGGATCGACAGAGGGCCAGGATCAGGAGCGAGGAAAGCTGAATTTGCTGCAGCAGTTTGCGGGTGCTTTTTTGCGGGACGTCAACCTGGGCATCCTGCTGCTCGATGTCCAGTTCCGCCTGGTGGATATTAGCGACATGGCATGCCGGATTCTCGGATGGACCAAGTCCGAAGTGCTGCATCGCCGGGTCAATGATCTGTTCGGAGAGATGCCGACGGAGTACCATCTTGTGCAGCGGTCGCTTCTCGAAGGCGTGGTCACCCATAACCATGCCGTCTCCTGGATCAACGGTTCGGATCGCTATGAGCTGCTGATGGACTCGAATGTGCTGCGGGATGAGCAGGATCGGATTGTTGGCGCATACGTGCTGCTCAAGGATGTGTCCAATCTGCGGTCGCTCGAAGAGCAGGTACAGCGGAGCGACAGACTGGCCATGATCGGCCAGATCGCGGCTGGAACGGCTCATGAGATACGGAATCCGTTAACCTCGATCAAGGGCTTCCTGCAGATGTTCAAAAAAAAGCTCGATGAGCATGGCATGATCAAGGAAGTGCATTACACCGATATTATGCTGACCGAGATTAACCGGATCAACGAATTGGTCGGCGAGTTTTTGCTGCTGAGCAAGCCGAAGCATCTGACGATAGAGCGGGTGAATCTCCACCAGGTGCTGGGCGAGATTTTGCCTATCATTCAGAATGAGGCGGTTCTTCATGCGGTTCAGGTGAACTATAAGGCGGACGAGCCGCTGCCCCTGGTCATCGGCGACCGCGAGCTGCTCAAGCAGGTCTTCATTAATATTGCCAAAAACGGAATCGAAGCGATGAGCGAAGGCGGCGTGTTGAACGTGACGGCAAGACGGGATGACGAGAGCAAGCGGGTTCTGATCGACATTCAGGATTCGGGTCCGGGCATCCCTTGCTACATTATCGATAAAATTTTCGATCCGTTCTTCACGACCAAGGCGAACGGCACAGGCCTAGGATTGTCGGTCTGCCAGCGGATTATTCACGATTTGGGCGGTTCCATACGGGTATCGACCAAAGGCTACGGCACGACTTTCACCCTTTATTTTCCGTTCCCGGCCCCATAAATCGCCGTCCTTTCGAACATAATAGGAGTCAAGAACAGCCGTTTTCCTGTTTGCCAAAGAGAGGGAATGGCTGTTTTTTTACAATTTGTGATATAGTATAATAAGAAAAACGCTCTCGAGGTTACAGCATGGGACATATTGCATTGTATCGCGCTTGGCGGCCACAGTCATTCGGTGACATGGTCGGACAACAGCATATTATTCAGACATTGCAAAACTCGCTGCGTGAGCGGCGATTTTCGCATGCCTACCTTTTCAGCGGTCCCCGGGGTACCGGCAAGACCACTGCTGCGAAGATCATGGCCAAAGCGGTCAACTGCGAACAGGGTCCGGGTCCGGAGCCCTGCAATGAATGCGAAGCCTGCCGGCGCATAACCGCCGGCGCGGTCATGGATGTCGTCGAGATCGACGCCGCATCCAACCGGGGCGTGGAAGAAATTCGCGATCTTCGGGAAAAGGTGAAATACGCGCCTTCCGAAGTCCGCCACAAAGTGTATATCATTGACGAGGTTCACATGCTGACGACGGAGGCCTTCAACGCCCTGCTCAAGACGCTGGAGGAGCCTCCCGCTCATGTCATGTTCATCCTGGCCACGACGGAACCTCATCGCTTGCCGGCGACCATCGTCTCCCGGTGCCAGCGGTTTGATTTCCGCAGAGTGACGCTGGAGGAACAGGTATCCCGTCTGGAGCAAGTGTGCAGGGATGAGGGAATTGAGGCAGACCGGGACAGTCTAATCTATATCGCGAAGCTGTCGGATGGCGGCATGCGCGATGCGATTAGCCTCCTGGATCAGGCGGCATCCTTCACCGATGGCCGGCTTGACTACCGGCAAGTGCTGGACATTACCGGGGGCATACCGGAGGAACAGTTCGCGGACATTGCCCGTGCCGTTCAAGCCGGAGATGTGGGATCTGTCCTCGCCACGGTGGAGTCGATGATGCAGGATGGGAAGAGCGCGGACAAATGCATGGAGAGTCTGCTCTACTTTTTCCGCGATCTGTTGATGCTGAAGATGGTGCCGGACGGACAAGGGATGACGGATCGCCTGACGCGTGTGGAAGCGTTCCGGGAGCTGGCCGATGCCTTTGAAGCGGCGAGCTTATTCCGGATTATCGATACCTTGAACCGGTATCAGACGGACATGAAATATGCGGTGCAGCCGCAAACGTTATTCGAGGTAGCCCTGCTGCAGTTAGCGGTGCAGAATCAACCGGGAGCGCTGACAAGCCACCCGGAGGCGGCTGAACGGCAGGCCGATCGTTCCGATGCGGTGGGATCTTCTTCCGTCGTGCAACAATTGCAGCGTCAAGTTGCGTCATTAGAAGCGAAGCTGAATGAATTGGCGAAGGGGAGAATGCCGGACGGGCGTTCAGACGGGGGGCAACCCGAACGTGCCCCGGCCGCTGCCAGAGCGCCTGCGCGGGTGTCGCGGATGGCGAAGCAGCCGCCTCATTTCGAACGGTATACCGCCTCGAAGGATTCCTCCGAATCGAACCGCATCCGCTCCAATTGGGGACAGGTGCTGCAGCGAGTGAAGGAAGCCGGCGTCACGATTCACGCTTGGCTTGTCAATGGGGAGCCTGTATCGGCACTGGAAGATCGGGTGCTGGTCGCCTTCAAAAACACGATTCACCGCGATACGACCGAGAAGCCCAACAACAAGCAGGTGATTGAACGCGTCCTGTCCGAAGTGTTCGGCAAGCCATATCAGCTCGATACGATGATGCTGAAGGATTGGGAAGAGGCGGCGGAGCGGTCGGCCGGAGAGAAGGAAGAGCCGGCGTTCCGGCTGGAGCCGGAAGGTTCCGAAGCAGAATCGGCGCAAGAACCTTGGATTGACGAGGCACTCCACATGTTCGGGGAGGACCTCGTTGTCATAAAAGAGTAATTATATTATTCTATGTAAAAAAGGAGAAATTACAGCGATGAACAATATGAATCAAATGATGAAACAGGTCAAGAGAATGCAAGAGCAAATGCTGAAGGCCCAGGAGCAACTGGCTGACAAGAAGACGACGGGGACTTCCGGCGGCGGCGCCGTCACCGTTGAAGTGAACGGCCACAAAAAAGTGCTCAGCATTGTCATCAAGCCTGAAGTCGTTGATCCGGAAGATATCGAAATGCTTCAAGATCTCGTGATTACCGCTGTCAATGACGCGCTGACCAAAGCAGAAGATATGGCGAATGACGATATGGCCAAATTTACAGGCGGTATGAAAATTCCTGGCTTGTTCTAATAAGGCGACATGTTCGGCATATACCATTCGGTATATGCCCTTCTGTTATTGTAGAGGCCGTTCCAAAAGTCCGCATCGAGTTTTTAAAGCCTTCTCGGCGTTGAAAACCGGCCTTTTTTGAACGATTTTCTATAGGAGCGGAGATTTCGGTATTGCGGAGTCTGTCGCGCGGATAGCCGGTTCGCGAGAGCGGCGTCTGCATCCTATGCCATTGAAAAGGAGAGGCAGCCTTGTATTATCCAGAACCGATCGCGAAGTTGATCGAGGCATTTTCCCGCTTGCCGGGCATTGGGCCCAAGACGGCTGCCCGCCTTGCGTTCCACGTCATCCGCATGCCTGAAGATGATGTCATCGACTTCGCCAAAGCGTTGGTCAACGTGAAGCGCAATCTGCAATATTGCTCGGTATGCTGCAATATAACCGATTCGGATCCGTGCAGGATCTGCCAGGACAAGACCCGGGATCCGTCCGTCATCTGCGTCGTGCAGGAGACGAAGGATCTGGTGGCCATGGAACGGACGAAGGAGTTCCAGGGATATTATCATGTGCTGCAGGGCGCAATCTCTCCGATGGAGGGGATTGGGCCGGAGGATATCCGTCTGGCCGAATTGTTGAAGCGGCTAAGCGATGAGCGGGTGAAGGAATTGATCTTGGCGACGAATCCGAATATCGAAGGGGAAGCGACGGCGATGTACATATCCCGTCTGGTGAAGCCCTTCGGTATCCGAGTGACGCGCATTGCCCACGGCTTGCCGGTTGGCGGCGACCTGGAATATGCCGATGAAGTGACGCTGTCCAAGGCATTGGAAGGACGGCGGGAAATTCAGTAAGGTCATGCATTGGACATTGCGGCGCAGTATAACATAGCATGAGCGATCCCGGCCCCTGGCATTCAGCCAGGGGCTTTTTGTCAGCATTTTCGGTTCTAGTCTTGTCCCGATTCCCATAACCATAGTTATACCAAGGAGCGGGGAGGGACGGAACGTGCGATGGCTGACGATCAAGCGTTGGTTCTCCGGGGGCCACAAGCAGGAAGTGGCGGAGGCAATTGCGCATGAGCAGTTAATGGATGACATTAGACAGGCGCTTCGGGAGTGGGAACGCGCCCATTCTCGATTCCAGTATGCGGTGGGCGATGACGAGGTCGACTATGCGATCTTTACGCTGGAAGCGGCCGAGAAGCGTGTGGCCATGCTCATCAAAAAAGCAAAACGGAATGAACTGCATGCACTCAAGCTGGGGAAGGGGTGGACGTAAAGTGAAATGGATGATGATCGGCGTACTCATCGTATCGGCGGCAGCGCTGCTGTTCGTCTTGCTGCGTCAACGGTTGGCCTGGCGGGGAATCATGAACTTCCTCCTTCATGGCACGGCGGCCTTCGTGCTTTTGTATATCGTGAATACGACTGGCATGGCGGTTGACGTATATGTGCCTGTCAACCCGGTTACGTTATCTGCGGTCGGGTTGCTTGGAGTGCCTGGCTTGGCCGCGATTATTTTCTTGAAAATGGTTATGATTTAGTTGTTGACTTGCTATATACGTCTGTGATAAATTATAAAGCGTCGCTTCGAGAGACCGAGGCAAGCATTTGAAAGATGTCGAAAGACATCGAAAAAAATATTTAAAAAAATGCTTGACGAAGAACGTTCGAATGTGATATATTATAAAGGTCGCTGCTGAACGCAACGACAACGTGAGAAAGAAAGATATAAAAGCTTTTAGAAGCTTTATAGACGGCTTTTGAACGAATAATTGTTCTTTGAAAACTGAACAACGAGTGATGTTTGTGCAAGAGGTCAAATGACC
>OGSV01000323.1_pt1 | contig 19545 bp, 17 predicted proteins | sample 1574221 | NCBI WGS metagenome assembly OGSV01 (sample SAMN03295823, study PRJEB24534) | human gut metagenome | isolation source: fecal sample 4 from infant 3 | host: Homo sapiens | place: USA: Pittsburgh, PA | collected 2014-07 | reverse complement strand
GTGAAGGAAGCGGTCGTTGTCGTCAGGGAAGATCAAGAAGGTCAGAAAGCTTTGTGCGCTTATTATACAGCGGAAGAAGGCCTGACGGCGGCAGACCTGAAACGGGCGATTTCCAGCGAGCTGCCGGGTTACATGATTCCGTCGTACTTCGTGGAGCTGGAGCGCCTGCCTCTGACGCCGAACGGAAAGATTGACCGGAAGGCGCTGCCGGCGCCGGAAGGGGGAGCAGGCGGAGGCCGCGAATACGTGGCGCCGCGCACCGAACTGGAGGCGACACTGGCCGCCATCTGGCAGGACGTGCTTGGGCCGGTCACGATTGGCGTGACGGACAACTTCTTCGACCTCGGCGGGCACTCGCTGCGGGCGACGACGCTGGTCAGCAAGGTGCACAAGGAGCTGAGCGTGGACCTGCCGCTGCGGGATGTGTTCCGGCACTCGACCATCGATGCGATGGCCGAAGCGATCAGCCAATTGGAGCGGCAGGAACACCTCTCCATTCCGGTTCTGGATAAGAGGGATTACTATCCGCTTTCCTCCGTGCAAAAACGGCTGTACATCCAGCAGCAGATGGAAGGCGCCGAGCTTAGCTACAACATGTCCGGCATGACGGTTCTCGTGGGGCGCTTGGAACGGAAACAATTCGAGGCGGCGCTCAAAGGATTGATCGCTCGTCACGAAATTTTGCGAACCGGCTTCGAAATGGTCGACGGCGAACCGGTACAACGGATTTATCCGGACTTGAAGTTTGCCGTCGAGTATACGAAAGCGACAGAAAGTGAAACGAAGAGCATCGCAGACGGTTTTGTGCGCGTCTTTGATTTGGAGCGGCCGCCGCTGCTGCGTGTGGGCTTAGTCGAATGGGAAGCGGAACGGCATCTGCTCATGCTGGACATTCATCATATCGTCACGGATGGCATGTCGATGGGCATCTTCGTCGCAGAGCTGCTGCGCTTGTATAACGACGAGACGCTGGAACCGCTTCGGATTCAATACAAGGAATTCGCCGCTTGGCAGCAGTCCGAACCTGTAAAAGAGCGGCTGAAACGTCAGGAAGCCTACTGGCTGGACGTGCTGGAAGGCGAACTGCCGACGCTTGAACTGCCTACGGACTTTGTCAGACCTGCCGCTCGCAGCTTTGAGGGAGATGTGCTGCCTTTCAGCATCGACAAGCAGATGACCGACAGCTTGCAGCGCATCGCCGATGAGAACGGTGCCACCCTTTATATGGTGTTATCGGCGGCCTATTCCATCCTGCTCAGCAAGTACTCGGGACAAGAAGACTTCATTGTAGGCACGCCGGTTTCGGGCCGCACACATGCCGACCTGGAGCCGCTCATCGGAATGTTTGTCAACACTTTGGCGATTCGCCATTATCCGTCCGGGGAGAAGACGTTCCTCGCTTACTTGAACGAAGTCAAAGAAACGATGCTGGGGGCCTACGACCATCAGGATTATCCGTTCGAGGAGCTTGTGAAAAAGCTGCAGGTGCCGCGAGATCAAAGCCGCAATCCTGTATTCGATGTCGTGTTTGCTCTGGAAACGAACGAAGATAACGTTCCAAGCTTCGGGGATATCAAGATCGAATCTTATCCGGAAACTCATACGGTTTCCCAATTTGATCTTACCTTGGTCATTTCGTTGCTGGATGAGGGAATGAACGGGCAGTTTGAATATGCCACCAAGTTGTTCACACGCAATCTGATCGACAATTTCGCTCAGGACCTGCTCGCGATCATCACCCAAATTTGCGAACAGCCTTCGGTGCTGTTGAAGGATATTTCCCTGAACGGGCAATCCGAACAGGAGCAAGATGTGCTAGAGGCCATTGATATTATTTTCTAATCCCTACCCGGCTTGGGTGTATGCCGTATTTCTCTCGGTACGCATCCTGCCGGGTGTTTTTTTCAAATGAAAGGGAAAAATCCACCACAGGAATCTGACGTCAAGTGCCGCTGAGCAACGATTTCAATTTATTGGAAAAGCAACAAAACACAACAGAAATCTTAGTTTACCTTTGGTATACTAAGAATCAAACCATTTAAACAGAGATATTCCGAATACCCGAAAAACGAAAAGAAGTAATTGCCGATCGTTGCAGACGAGTTTAATCTTTTGACTATGACACCAGAAGAACAACAAACGGCACACGAAGACTACAGGAAGAAATACAGATATCTAAAACGTGCGCCGCGGCTACTCATTACTACTACCTCATAGGGGAAAAGTTCCGAAATACAACGGCCGAAATAGGCCGCAGGAAGGGCTGAGAGAGATAGCCGACGACGTTCTGATAAGGAATTTCAACAGGAATGCTAGGCTTGGAATCGATCTCACCGGCAAAATTATGCCGCAAGCATAATCAGGTGGATCCGAACCTGCTCCAGCAGGTTTTCGAGCGGCTGGCTATGCAGATTTTGTCTAGGCATGGTTGTTCGATACCAGACCGCAAAGCACTCCGGATTATCGACTCTACCACCGTTGCTCTTTGCTTGCGGAGGTACAAGTGGGCCGACTTTCGCAAAGACCAAGGCAGGTATAAAGCTTGACCTCCGCCTTGCTTTTGCAGATGCTCATGAGGTCCTGCCAGAGAAGGCAACCATTACGACAGCCAAGAAAAATGACCGGACACAGATGGATGACCTTATCGAAGATGCCGGAATCACCTATGTGTTGACCGCGGTTACGTGGACAGCGGTGGCTGAAGGCTCTGATTTGGAAGCCCTATGCACAGCGGATCGGGCGTATGAAGCGAAAACCGAGCCGCAAGTCGGCAGGACGAAAGCGGTTAGAACCCACGTAACCGAGCCGGCCCGAAGGGCGTTGTCTGACGCAAAAGCCAAGTAAATATACATAAATTTTCAAATGGACAGGGCTACCTTTAGTGGCTGCTCGACCTTTTGGTTCTCATGTTAGATGATAATTATCTGAATTGTCTGTCAATGTTTTATGCAACGCTAGTGAGAATATCTAAGGCATTGAAATAACTTCTGGATAAAACTACCACCCAAATCTGCTTGGTAGTTTTTTATTTTGTAAAAGGGGTCGAATAAACTGAATTGAGATTTTTAAGACTCTCTTTATATCCTGCATTTCCTGCATAAATCCCATTTACAGCACAGTCTGGTGGTCAAAAAGTGTGGAACCAGTAGTAAATGTTGTGAACCGACATGCAAGATGATTGAACATCTAGAAGGGAGCCCGGGGGAATGATTCGGGCTCCCTTCAGACCGTTCGAAATAATGATATCGTTACGATCGATTTGAGTCCTGTAATGAACAGCTACTGCGGGGATTATGCCAGAACCTATATCATTCGGAACGAACAAGCATTAACTGAAGATGAGCTGACGCAGCACAAAATTGCAGGAAACCTGGGGCATACCATCGAGTTTCATATGGGGGAATGGCGATATTTTGAAGCCGGCAATCAAACAACGCTTGGCGAGGTTCGTTTATTCACCTTTGAGCCGCATATTCAGAGAAGTGATGGATGTTACGGATTCAAGAAAGAAGATATCTATTACTTCCAGAATGTTGAAATCGTGATGTTGTATGGTTAACTGCCTGTAGACTTTGTTTCTAATGGAATCGTCTAATGCCTTTTATCCAAATATATACATACAGCAGGAAATATGGTATATTACTTATGTTGTACCGTGGTTTATAAATGTGTAAAGGGGCTGTTTCGTAATGAAAAACGCAAAAACATTTGAGGTATCCCATACTTAAAACCGAATAAGGGCGCATGACTGAATTTTTACGGGGATTGTATCCCTTTATTTAGTATGCCAAAAAAGTAACCTTTCGTGAATATTGAAGCTTTGGTCAAAAGCAACGGTAGCACACTTCTGGGTGTGTTATTTTTATGCTGATTTTTCCTTCATCATTGGACCGCAGCAGACAGCCATGAACGGCTGCTTGCTGCGGTTTTTTTGCATTGCGCCCTGGACGGTAACAAAAGTATGGCCTGTAATGCGGTTTCTCGGACGTGATTTTTCTTTACAAAAACAGCAGGGAGGCATCCATGAACACTTTTACACTACGTGACTACGGCTTCACGCCGCAACATGATCCCCTACACACAGATGGAACCTACGCAAGGGTTACCGCTGTGCATAAACAACATTACAGCCTCATAACCGAGCAGGGGGAATGCCTTGCGCGACTGAAGGCGGGTATCTACTTCAACAACTGTACCGAAGAATTCCCTACCACCGGGGATTTCGTGCAAATTCAATATAATCCCGACGGCGAAAGCCTGATTATCAGAACGCTGCCACGCAAATCGAAATTTGCTCGAAATGACTTATCCGGTCATGCGGCTAACTTTGCAAAGACCGTAAAAGAGCAGACGGTGGCCGCCAATTTCGACTACGTATTCATCATGCAATCGCTAAACCATGACTTCAATCCGCGTCGGATTGAACGTTATCTGGCTTTATCATGGCAATCGGGCGCCATTCCCGTTGTCATCCTGACCAAAGCGGATTTGATAACCGATACCTCGGAATATCTTGCGGCGGTGAATCAAATAGCAATCGGGGTTGCGGTTTATGTCATTAGTGCAAAAACCGGTGAGGGCATAGACGGACTTTCCGACTACCTCACAAAAGGGAACACTATTGTGTTTCTCGGCTCTTCCGGTGTAGGAAAATCAAGCCTTGTCAATAAGCTTGCAGGAAAGGAAATGATGAGGGTTAGCGATATCCGCGAGGATGACAGCAAAGGCAAGCATACCACTTCTCATCGCCAATTAATTCTCCTGAGCAGCGGCGTTATGGTCATTGATACGCCGGGGATGCGCGAGCTTGGCATGTGGGAGGCCTCCGAAGGCATCCGTGAAGGATTCTCCGATGTGGAGCGTTACCTGGGTCATTGCAAATTCTCCGACTGCGGGCACGCAGGTGAGCCGGGTTGTGCCGTCAGAGCCGCCATACAAAACGGTGAGTTGCCGAAGGAGCGTTGGGACAGCTATCTCGCTCTCAGAAGGGAAGCCGCATTCGTAGAGGACAAAGCTGCCTATTTGCGCAACAAAACGGCCCAGATCGTGGCTTCAAAAGTAATAGAGAGACAGCAAAAAAGAGGAGGAAAACATAGATGAGCATAACCTACCAAGCAGCGGCCGCAACAGCACAAAGTCTGTTATTGCCCGCAATTAAGAAACTATATGGTTTAGAGGGCTGCTCCTTTTCCCAAATTCCACCGCATGACGGCGGTAGAAATCTGGTGTACACCTGCCATAAAGCAGAAGCACAGGATATGGTCATCCGAATCTCTTTTCTGGACGACCGCAGCAAAGATGACTTTGTGGGCGAGCTCGAATATATCTGTTATTTGCACGAACACGGAGGCAGTGTATCCAATGTCATCCACTCCAAGAATGGTCGGCTTCTGGAAGAAATTCAGCATGAGGGTCAAGTCTTCTTTATCTGTTTGTTCGAACGGGCCCCAGGGAAGCAGCTTGCGGAAAACCACTACCGTTATCGGGATGGAGCGCCACTGACCGAATACTTCTACAACTGCGGCAAAACGCTTGGCAAGCTGCACCAATTGTCCAAAGCCTACCAGCCCACCCGGCGGAGATACGATTTCTTCGATAAATACAATAAAACCTATATAGAACAAATAGTTCCCGACTTCTTGTCGCCGACGGTCAAGGAGAAATTGTTCCGTATTCTTGAGCAATTGCAGGGGCTCAACAGGCATTCCGATCATTATGGCATGGTTCATTTTGATTACAGTGACGGAAACTATAACATCGATTACGATAACGGACAGATTACGGTATTTGACTTCGACAACTCCTGTTTCTGCTGGTATATGTACGACTTGGCGGGTCTGTGGGGACATGGCGTTGGCTGGATTCAATTCGAAAAAGACGTAAACAAACGGATGAAGTTTATGGAAGACTATTTTGAGACTGTTCTGGACGGCTATCGCTCCGAAACTGATCTTGATGATGCTATGCTGGAGCAATTGCCTTTATTTATTCAAACGACTATCTTGGAGGATATGATTGACGCATTTGAGGTGGCACAACATAACGGAGAGCAAGTGGAGTGCGACGAAGCATTGTTGTACCTTATCAAATGTTTGGAGGAAGACATCCCGTATAAAGGATTTTTCCACGACATTTATTCATTCGAAGCGCCTTTTCAATACAAGGAAAACAAGAGGTAACAGCGGTCATGGGCAGTGATGTATTGAATTAGGGATAAACCATCGGTTCTCTTCCCCTGATGCGGGTGATTGTGCATTGCGGAGGAACCGGTGGTTTTTCTTTTGGTTTGTTTATATAACATCCTTGCCAATAATCGATTCAATAATTTTGGAGTTGAAAAATATGACAGTATGCCTATGCAGCATTGAGCTGCGTTTTAATCTGGGCTAATGTATCCCCAACTTGAGCTTGATAGTAGACTTCATAGCGGTAGACCCGATAAGCGGAGGAGCCGATGGTCGCCAGATCGGTATCCGATTTCGGAGGCCACATTAGACTCGGAGGTTAACTGGTACACATGTATTTTAGCATCTGCTCAAAAGTGGTAAAAGCCAATTTATTGAGCTAACGTTTCCCGTTAGCGTATTGCGATCACTGGCAGTGATACGCCCCCCAGTTAGTTCTTTAAACTTTCCTACTGGATTGTGCCGATTGACCTCCGAACTCTTTTTTCTTCATTCTTATGCCCAGTATGATGAAAGCGACATAGATTAGGATGGCAATCGAATCAATTAATGTGTCCGTAAGTGCCGAAACATCATAATATGCCGTTACACCAAGAATGACAATCAGACGAACGAGCAGAAGTGACACGATTATCCATGCAGCAGACCGGATCTTCGATCGCTCGCTTTGAAATGATAGGATAATGAATACAATGCCGAAGATCAGATTCTCCGCAGTGATAATATGCCAGACATACCTAAATACTATCCGTGTATCCATGGCTATATCATTCACCAAGAGCATCGGCAGTACAGCGGATTGCCCGTTCCATGCGTGTGTAACGGCAAACAGTATTGCAAGAACGCCAGCAATCAGATAGTAATAATTTTTAATTTTCACGTCCATCACAATCCTCCTTAGTTATTCCAGGATCCTTCTTGTGCAGATCCCGGTAAATCTCCCGAACGAACGCTGCCAGCCGCTGGTCACTTTCATGATTAAAGTCCCTTAGTGATTCAATTGCTACGTCTAGCAACTGACTGACCTTTTCAAGATGTGCAATTTTTTTGCGCGTTTCTGCTTTTTTGGAATCAAGGAATTCAGCGACCTCCTGGTAATAAGCAGGATCTACACTCTGCATTCTGTGGAATTGAAACTTCTCTTTGATTTCTTCTAGAGAAAAGTCCGCATACTTCATGATTTGAATATTCATCAAATCGATGAGGTCCTCCTTAGAATAACTGCGGTAAGAATTGTGTTCCCGGGACGGTGAGACGAGTCCAATACGGTCATAGTACCGAAGCGTATCCTTCGGGATACCAAGTATCCGTGAAACCTCTTTTATAGAATATTGTTTTTCCATACATCAAAAATAACATTGGAGTAAACTCCAATGTCAATACGTTTTTACTATTTTTTTCACGCGGTATTCTAACAACCACTCTGTTACTGCACCTGACGAGCTTCGTACTTGCATTAATGAGTACATACACTTTTACGACACTGAGCGATATCAGTGGACATTAAAGAAGATGACCCCTAACGAATAGGAATCATCTTCTGGCAGCGGAGTGCTTTTTTTATACTGTCCACGTTAAGGGCCACAGTTCAAGGCCGTCAGCTACCGGCCGTTAGCGTTATATCATGGCCAGGAACGCTCACCCTTGATCACCTGGGCGCCCAATTCCAGATCACTTGTGTTCTTTAAGTCCGGATGGGCCTTCTGCATCGCTGCACTCAGCTCAGCGGAATTTTTGGCCTGCTTCGCCGCAGCTTCAAATTCTGCAATATAGTCACGGGTAAAGACGATGCTGGATGTATCTTCGGAGCTCTTGCCCAGGTAATGGCCCGGGATAACCCGTTCCGGCTTCAGGGCAAGAATCCGCTCCAGAATCTCCCGCCAGTGGTCACGGCTCTCCGGGGTCTGGTTGTCTGCCATCCAGACGTGCAGGTTCTCGTAGATCGGCACCCCGCCAAGGATGGTCTTTTTCGACGGAACCCACAGGACGGTATGCGACGGATCCGAACCGTCGAGACCGATCACCTGCACGGTTTCGCCATCGACTGTCAGTTTATCCCCATCAAGGACATCAGGAACGATAAGCGCGGTTGGGGCATTTTCTTTCAGGATCGGACTCCAGAAATCGCTTTTGAGCTGGATGGTTGCCTTGATCCCTTCCACAGTGGCCGGGGTGGCTACGATCTTTACGTCGGGAAATGCCTCGCGGATCGCCGACAGGCCGAAGTAGAAATCCGGATCCTGGTGGCTGATATAAACCGTAGTCAGTTTCTTTCCGGTATCGCGGATCATCTTGACCAGTTGCTCGGCGTGGTTCTTCTCGATCTGTGCATCGACGAGCAGTACCTCGTTCGGTCCTTCGATCAGGCTTGAGGTGACGGAGAAGAGGCCGCTTTCTCCAGGGTTGAACGGCGTGATCTTGAGGTCCGCCGCTGGCGTCTGAGTTCCATTGCTCGCGGTATTCGTCGTACTCGCCTTGCCGGAGCATGCGCTCAGCAATAACGTGATACAAAGCAACAAAATAATTCCCATCGATGATTTCTTACTAAACATCGTCAAATCTCCCTCTTCCTTATATTGATAACGATTTTGGCTACCAGCATGTCATGCACGTCGTAATCCACGACTCTCCTTTCAAGGATTTCGAGATTTGGTGTTGTAACCGACTTTATTACAACCATTCCAAAAAAAATGGGTTCACTTTATTTTCCGATAACCGGATTCGTTCCGACGCTGCCAGCAATCCATTCCGATGTGGCAGTGCGCATCCTTGGCTGTAACAAGCAAGTGAACCGCTTTGGAAAATCTGCTGCTTAGTTTCATTACTGACACCCTCGCGGTGTAACTATTATAGTTACAACACATAGCAAGTGTCAAGGGGGCTTTTGAAATTGTTCTCGACGCGCTGGAATCTTCCGGTACAGAACACGGAAGAGGGGCGCGAAAGTTCCGAATATCTGTTAAAGCATCTATCAATCAATCCTCCAGACCGCATTCCGTCACCAAAGTGAAAGATATGGTTCAATCTCCGTTGAGCAGAAGCGTAAAAAACACCTTTGTCATGAAGTCTTTGTTATTAAGTCGCCCCCCCCTTGGAAAATGATTCAAGGCCATGCTGTTACATCCTAGTTAGATAAAAGTTAGATTTTCATGTTATATTGGCTTCGGGTGAGATTATGGAGATTACAATCTTGGTTGTCGAGGATGATGAGCATATCAGGACGATGGTGCAAAAATTTTTGCAAAACGCGGGTTATCATGTCGATACGTGTTCGGATGGCGATGACGCGCTCGATCAATTTTATAACAAACCGTACCACCTCATCATACTGGATATTATGCTGCCGGGCATGAACGGACAGGAACTGTTGAAGGAGCTCCGTAAAATAAACGATACCCCGGTATTGATGATGACCGCTTTGAGCGATGATCGGAATCAGCTGACCGCATATACGAATGAAGCGGATGATTACGTCACCAAGCCGTTCTCTATGCCGATTCTTGTCAAACGTGTGGAAGCTATTTTACGGCGGAGCGGGGCCATCAAAAAAGAAATTACAGCAGGAAAACTGACCGTCTTCCCCGAAACGTACGGAGCGGAATATAGCGGCGAAAAGATCCAGCTGTCGCCAAAGGAATTTGAGATATTGCTGCTGCTTGCCCAAAACAGATATAAAATTGTATCGCATGAAACGTTGCTGATTAAGATTTGGGGGTATGATTTTGATGGAAACGAGGGTATTATTCACGCAACCATCAAAAAGCTGAGGGATAAATTGCCTAAAAATATCATCAAGACCGTAAAGGGGATTGGTTACTGTTTGGAGGCCGAGGATGATTAAGCGCAGGCTTTTTGGAATTTATGGCAAGGTGTTTTTCTATACCGCGCTGATCTTGCTTTTTGTTATATTTTTTATGTTTATCTTTTTCTTCGACCAAGTCAAATCGGTCGTTGAGTCAACGCAGCGCCAGCAAATATCAGAGGTATTTCAACCTCTTCTCAATCATCTGCATGGAAAATCTGATGATGAAATTAGGAATATGGCTAATAGCTTTCACGAAAAAAACACCTCCTTTGAATTTTGCTTAGAGGCTGCTAATGGACAAATTTTATATCAAACTGAAAATTTTAACATGATACAAAATGATATCGAGTTACCGCCATCAAACAATGTAATCGTCAAAGGAAATGTATTTACGGAGCGTAAATTTCATTTTATAACCGGCGATTCCAGCGAGCGGTTTCAATTCCTGGTGAAAGCTTCCGGGGGCGTAACCTTATATGTTACGGGTACGATATCTGGAACTAAAGTATATAGCGAATTTATAGAAAAAATGGTTTTCGCTTTTGTATTGATTTTCATGGCAAGTCTGCTTGCCGCAGCCCTATTTGCCAGACAAATCGCAAAGCCGATTGAAAAAATCGCGAAAGACACCAAGAAAATGGCTGATTTGGAGCCAGTCCCTGCTCCGGCTTCCCGTAAAGACGAGATTGGACAGCTTGCCGGAGATGTCTATAAAATGTATAAAACATTGCAAGTAACAATTCAACAATTGGAAATTGAAATTGAGCGGGAAAAAGAAATGGAAGAGAATCAGCGGTATTTTTTCTCCGCGGCTTCGCATGAGTTAAAGACGCCCATCGCTGCCACCAGTGCATTGCTGGAGGGGATGCTGGAAAAGGTGATTGCGCCCGGGGAATACCCCGAATATTTACGTGAATGTTTGAAAATGATGAATGAACAAAATAAACTGGTCTCGGAGATCTTAGAAATTGTGACGTTGAGCAATGACATGACCGCACAGGAACAAGAACGAATCAATCTTAACGAATTTATGACAGGTATTCTTTCCTTCTACCGAACATTAGCAGATGTAAGAGAGCAACGCATCGATGTGGATATTCCAGAGAACCTGTGCTGTACATTGGATCCAAGCCTGTTCCGCAAAGCGTTATCCAACATTGTCATGAACGCCGTTCAAAATACGCCGGAAGGCGGACAAATCCATATCTATGCGCAGGAAGTGAATACAAGCGTTCGTCTTTGCGTCTACAACAACGGCGTGAGGATTGAAGAGAAAATGCTGCGTAAGCTTTTTGAGCCTTTTTACCGCGAGGATAAAGCCAGAAGCCGGGATCAGGGGCGCAGCGGCCTGGGTCTTACGATTGTAAAAAAAGCTCTCGATTTCATGGGAATCCCGTTTGCGCTTGAGAACGCGGAGAATGGCGTTTTATTTCGAATGGACTTACCATATTAAATAAAATGATGTGTAACCGATAACCGGCAGATGAATCTGCCGGTTTTTTTATGTTGGGATCAAAGTTAGATTAAAGTTAGATTGGGACGGTATTCTATTCTCCGATGAGAATCCGGGGCTCGTCGCAAAACGATTTTCACGGAGGAGAGAACATGTACATTTTAAAAAATGCGCTTCACAATGTGCTGCAAAATAGAGGGAGGAACATTCTGATCGGCGCAATCATTTTGGTCGTTATCGTTACCACCGTGATCACGATTATGATCCGTAACACCGCAAATGGCATCATAGACGACTATAAGGGCCGTTTTGGAGCGGAAGTGCGTCTTGAACCTAACATGCAGAAAATACGAGAGGAGGCCATGGCTAACAGCAAAGATGGGCGGGTCATGATAACCATTCCGACGATCCCTGCTGACCACTATATTGCTTTTGGCGAATCGGAATATCTGCAGAGCAGCCTATATACGGCCAGAACCGGTGTAAACAGCGAAAACATAACCGCAATTGACGCGGAGCTTGGCGCGGGAAGCGGCCTGATGCGGATGGGTGGCGGTCCAGGTATGTCCGAGGGTGAACCAATGCAGTTCATGCTGAGTCTTTTCGGAAATAAATTTACTGAATTTGAGGATGGTATCCGGGAGCTTGCGGAAGGAAGAATGCCGGAAGAACGTAACGAGGGTATCATTAGTACGGATTTAGCGGAGAAAAACGGTATTCAAATCGGGGATAAGCTATCGTTATATGGTGAATTGAACAATATGATGGAAGGGAAACGTGCGGATATATCATATGAATTGACCGTGGTGGGAACCTACTATGACGCGACGGACGAATACTCGGAAGGCTCAATGAAAAACGCTTTTACTAACCGCCGCAATGAAATACTTACGACCTATGAGACGGTCGTGCAGGAAATCCAACCAGATATGTTGGGGATCAAGGTTGAAGCGACCTATTTTCTGAAGCAACCCGACATGTTGGATGCGTTCGCTGAGGAAGTATACGATAAAGGGTTGGAGAAAACCTTTGAAGTTACTACGGATGAGGCTTCTTACAATAAAATCATTGGTCCCGTGGAAGGACTCAAAGGCGTGGCTGTGACGTTCATGGCGGTCGTTTTAATTCTCGGGGGAATCATTATCGCGCTTCTGTCCTCCATGTCTATCCGAGAGCGCAAATATGAAATCGGCGTCCTGCGGGCGATGGGGATGAAAAAAAGGAAGGTCGCTTTTGGATTGTGGTCTGAAATCTTAATCATAACCTGTGTATGTTTGGCAGTTGGACTTGGCGTGGGCAGTCTGTCAGCGCAGCCTGTCACCAATGCCTTGCTTGCCAACCAGATTGAATTGGCAGAAGAGGCAGCGAATCAGTTACCAAGCGGAGGAAATATGATGATGGCTCCGCAGAGCTCCTTTCCAAGCGCAGACGTGGAGCCGCTCAGCAGCATCGATCTTTCCTTAAATATGAACTCGGCTCTTCAAATTATAGGAATCACGTTGCTGCTCGTATCTTTAGCGAGTCTACTATCGATCACCCGAATTACCAAATACGAACCGATTAAAATTCTTATGGAAAGGAATTAAGTGATAAATATGAGTGTATTGTCGTTACAAAACGTCTCCTACAAATATGATGGCGCCAAAAAAAGCGTTCTTAAAGAGGTAAGCACCGCGTTCGAGGCAGGAAAAGTGTATACGATTATTGGCAAGTCGGGTTCTGGCAAGTCCACCCTGCTGTCGCTGATGGCAGGTCTTGACACTTGTAAGGAAGGTGCGATTTATTATCGGGGCGATGATCTGAAAAAAATTGACCGCGACGATTACAGGGCAAAGAGCATCGGCGTTATCTTTCAGGCTTATAACCTGCTTACAAGCGCTACGGCGGTTCAAAATATTGTTCTTTCCATGAACATCAGCAAGAGCCCTGAAAAGGATAAGAAGGAATTTGCCTATCAAATTCTTGAAAAAGTTGGAATTGATCGTGAAACAGCCGACAGGCCGGTACTGAAATTATCGGGCGGCGAACAGCAGCGGGTTGGTATCGCACGGGCGCTGTCGCATCATCCAGGCATCATCATCGCCGATGAGCCGACCGGAAATTTGGACAAGGATACGGAAGCCGAAATTTTAAAGATTTTCACTTCGCTTGCCCATGAGGAAGGCAAATGCGTCATTATCGTTACCCACTCCAAAAAGGTGACCTCTATTGCCGATGAGGTATGGGGGATACATGCGGGAAGACTGTTTTTAGTTGGAGAAACTGACTAAGTCGTGGCCGTGAGGATTGAACATAAAAAATCTAGCGAAAAGAGAAGGAAAACATGAGAAAAAAGAAGATTCCCATTTTAAGTATGGGTCTATATGCTCTTGCCGGGTTGCTAATGCTATATACCGCTTGGTCGGCGGCCAACAGCTACGGTTATATTTCTGAAATGATAGCCATGAGCCAGTTGGTGGCCAGCGAAAATAGATATGAAATTGTAAACTTCTTTATGACAAACTGTGCACAATATATGCTGTTTGCCGTTATCCTATTTACATTAGGGTGGATTCTGCAAATGAATTCATCCGTTCATGCAGGAACTCTTAACACGGGGAACCAGGCCGCTTCGTCCGGAGGTTTACGTAAGAATGAATCCGACGAAGATGACTTTGAAACGTGGTTTCAGAATAATGATAGATGAGGATTGTCTCAACTCTCCTTCATTCTACAATCATCCATGATAACGAGGCGTGTCCTGCTGGGCACGCCTTCTAAGTCTCTTCCTCATTCAAGATCGCTCGTATCACGTTATGTCTCATCTTTTGCTTACCTACGCTTGGTTGAAGCAGGAGTGTAAGGATATCCCAGCCCCCCTGTTTCTGGTGCAAGTACGCTTCATGATCGTTCTCGGGTAAAGCAAAAGTCATCGGGCGCCTGTAAAGATGATCCGATGACCTTTATTCATGTTGATTCATTCAGGCGTGCTGCGGCTCCCCGTCTCCAACGTGGGGAAGCGCGGCAATGCCGGCCGTATTCAAAAAGTTCCAAGGCTTGTTAAAGTGAGGCTGGAAGAAGAAGTCGACGAAAGCCAGCTCGTCGATCGTCATCCCGTTTTGAATGCATACCGACAAGGTGTTCATCGCTTGGGTCAGATCGACTTTGGACATGATTTGCGCACCCAGCAGACGGCGGCTTTCTTGTTCATATACCACCTTCAAGGTTACCGTCTCTGCCGTAGGCATAAATTCCGGCCGATAGGCGTCAGTTACCGTAACCGCTTCGGCATTCATCTTCTCGTCGGCGCATGCGACTTCGGTAAGTCCCGTCGAAGCAAGGTTGAGATCGTATATTTTGAGGCCCGACGTGCCCTGCGTGCCCAAGTATTTTGTCGTTGGCCCCATCAGATTGCGGGCCGCCAGCATTCCCATCCGCACCGCATTGGTGGCCAGCGGAATGTAAGCCGCCTTGCCGGTAGGATTGTAATGCACGGCACAGCTGTCGCCGGCGGCGAACACGTCCTGCTTGCTGGTTCGCATATATTCATCCACGATGATCGCGCCATTCGGCAGCATATCCACCTGACCTTGAAGCAGTTGTGTATTCGGGCGGAATCCGATACAAAGAATGACCATATCCGTTTCGATTTCGCCCTTGTCGGTGATGACGAGGTTGACCAGGCCGTCCTTGCCTTCAAAACTTTTCACGGTCTGCCCAAGCGCAAGATCGATGCCTTTGCCGCGGAACGCTTCCTCGATCCGGCCGCTGAATTCGGTATCCAGATAACGGTTCAAAATCCGGTCTGCGCTGTCAATCAGCGTCACCTGTTTGCCGCTTTGCTGGAACGCCTCCACAAGCTCTACGCCGATATATCCCGCACCGACCACCGTGATATGATTCGCCTGTTTTGCCTTTGCGATGATGGTGTTGGCATGTTCATAGTTTTTGCACAGCAGAATGTTGCCAAGCTCCATGCCTGGAAGCTGTGGAATGACCGGCCAGGATCCCGTCGTAACAATCAGCTTGTCGAAACCATCTTTGAATTCCTCTCCGGTGAGCAGGTTGCGCACTTGAATGGTTTTCGCATCCGTATCGACCGAGAGGACCTCATGACGCATGCGGGTGACGACGCCCAAATCGGCCAGATGCTGCGGGGAGGAGTAAAAGAGCCCTTCCGGATTCTCTACGACGCCGCCCACATACAAAGCGATACCGCAAGATAAAAACGATATGTTGTCGTTGCGTTCGTAAACGGTAACCCGCGCATCGGGGTACAGCTTGGCCGCATTGACCACCGCTGCGGTTCCGGCATGGGTACATCCAATCACTGCAATCTTCATCGCAATTCCTCCTTGGGAGTCAAGTCTAAGTAACCAAAATTGTTGAATTTTGTTGTGATTTATTTCACACATACAGTCTACTGTGATTTTTTTCACAAATCAATAGTCCAAATTGTTCAAATTTTCACAATTCGTAAGTAAAGCATACTGTGAAGTGACGAGTTTGACGATAGTCTTGAGGCCGTTGCGGGTCGATATTTTCAAAAAAAGCAACACTTTTTCCCATCAATAGCCGTTATAAGAAGTAGAGCCTATCTCGATCATATGAACTATTCGGAAGAAACATAGTTTAATCCTTAAGTATCGGAATAAGGCATCGAAAAGATACAGTCAGGCAGTTGAAAGGAGTAACTTATGAAGTCCGTATTTGAATCAGGAAAAGGCCGCTTCGGTTCTGGCTTGCTCGTTGTGTGTGCGATACTTATCCTTGCCGTATCGTGGCCGGCTAGCATCCAAGCCAAGAGCAATGCCGCGGCGGCGTCATTTAAATTGAAGGCCGCATCCAAGTCATTATATCTCGTCATTGGCAAGGAAGCCGATCTTCCCAAGGTGAACGCCCTCTATAAGGACGGCAGAATCGAGGATGTGACCGGATCCGTCACGTGGCAGCCCAGTTCGGATGTGTTGACGATCAGCGGAGGCAAGGTGAGCGGCAGATATGGCGCTTCGGCGAAGCTGACAGGCACGTACGGCAATCAGAAGGTTACCGTTCCCGTTCGTATAGAAGAGGATTTCGTGAAGTATGAAGTGGAGCCGTCTTCCGTCACCATAAGCGCGGGCTCCTCTCAGCCGATTAAAGTAACGGGTTATTACTCCAATGGAAAAAAAGTATCCATCGGAACGAAAATCCAATGGAAATCCGGAAATGATCAGGTTGCGCGGGTTAGCGGCGGAACGATAAAGGGAGTGGCGGAAGGCAGTACGACCGTTACGGGCGTGTTAGGCCAGCAGCCGTTCAACATTCCCGTGCAGATTACGCCCAAGATTAAAAAACTAACCGTAACGCCTGCGAAACTGGTGCTGACTCCCGGTAAAGCGGCCGCTTATTCCGTTCAGGCGGTCTATGAAGGCGGGCGAACGGTGGATGTGACCTCGCAGGTGACGGCGAAAGTGGCCGGCAAAGGCATTCAAGCGAGCAACGGCACAGTTACCGCGGCAGGCCAGCCGGGGCGTGCCAGCGTGAAACTGTATTATGGAGGAAAAGGAGTATCCCTTCCAGTCACCTTGCAGGAGAGCCTGGCGAGCATCGAGGTGCAGCCTGCGTCTCTCGTCGTCGGGGCCGGAGCTTCTAAGCCGATCAAAGTAATCGGCACCTATTCCAACGGGAAAAAGGTGTCGCTTGCAAGCAAGGTGGCCTGGACATCCGACAACGCGCAAATCGCCAAAGCGGCAGGCGCCAGCATAAAGGGGTTGAAGGAAGGGACGACGAAAATCGTCGGCGTTTACGGCGATCGCACATTTGAAATCCCCGTTCAGGTCACGCCTAAGCTGCAGAAGCTGACGGTCACGGCATCGAACCCGAAGCTGGCTCCTTATCAAACGACCACTTATCGGGTACAAGCCGTGTATACCAGCGGAAACAGCAGCGATGTAACGTCGCTCGCCCAGTCCAAGTCGAATGGCAAAGCGACCGCCAGTCAGGGCACGATTACCGCAGTGAGCAAAGGCAAGGCCGTCATTACCTTTACCTATGGCGGCAAAAAAGTATCCCTGCGCATTCCGGTAGAGTAGCATGAAGATATCATGCCAGGATGAGGAGAAGGGATTCGTTTCTTTACCATTTTGAATATGATGTGAAATCGAGGGGCTGTCTCATCGTAGTTCATCTACTTATGAGCAGTCCTTTTTGCGATGCATCATTCCCCGTGATGACATGCGCTGATCGGTCAAAAGCAGCCCTATCTCAAAGAGTCACTTGCAGCATTTGTCATTTTGTCCCTCCATTTTTTAAGTACGGCAATCCATGAAAATATGTAATTTCGTTTGATTTTCATAGTTTCAGGGTCCGAAGAGACAACCCCCGAATATAGTAATCTCAGCAAGGCAAGAGGAGGTGATAACATGGCGTTATTCAAAATCGCTTCTATCTTGGGAATTAACCTCGCTGAGGCACAGCAGGTTCTGGAAGGAATCCTTAACGGCGTCGTTCCTCCCGCGCTTGAGCCTGTCAAAGATTTAATTTTATTCCTTGTAGACGCAGGCTTGAGCAACCTTGCCGTTGTACTGTAAGGCATTCACGAGTCTTGCGGTACGATGCGCACCCGTTATCGGGTGCGCCAGACTGTCGACAAAGTCCTGTCGACAGTCTTTTTTTCTTAGGAAGGGCGGGGCCGGGGGAGGCAGAACAGGTTAGGTTACGGCAAGCTGGTCCGCGCTTGAAGCAAGCTGGTCCCTGCGAGAAGCAAGCTAGTCCCCGCTTGAAAATGCTGCACAGGCGCAGCATTTTTAACCTCAAGAGGCTAAATTCCAAGAAAATCCTGCAAAATTACATTATTTCTCCATTTTGAACGCTATATATGCCTTGCCGTAGGGGAATTGCTGTATTTTTGCAGCAATCTTATTTTCGCAACCTCGTGTCAATGAAATTGCTGCATTTTTGCAGCATTGGTGGAGCAGATGACTAGAGTGGCGGGAGATACTGCAGCTTTGGTGGAGTAGATGAAAAAGCCATCGGCCACCGATTTGGCGTTCAATTCATCCAGCGCGCTGAGGATCATCAATCCGTATTTGCAGCGCAGCCAATCGCTTGGTGCAGCGGATGATGATATTCTCGGGGCAGGAGAAGTACGCCTGAGAAGTGGACCTCTCCGTCCCCGACAAAACGATCCGGCATACGTGGAAGCCGTTGATCACGATAGGCAAAGCCAAGGAGGCTTGCATGCCGATGTTCTGGATCAGCTGCGGCATGGGGAGAGGGTGTGCCCCTTCCGCTATTTGCGAGTTCACTGCATCTTCGACGATGAGATGAGAGTATACGGTGAGGACGAGGCGGATCACCTTCGCCATACAGATGAAAACAAATGGAGTTATGCACAGAGGAAAGAAACAATAGAGCGAGTTTTTGCTGCCATGAACCTCAAAAAAATGGCGACCTGGCTCTGGAAGACCAGTCGCACCTCTCCAAATTTCTTTCGTATTGTAAATATGGATAAACAAGACAAAGAACTCCCGCGATTGCAGTATTTCGCGGAAGTTTGTCTTTCAACCGCATCGGTCTGCTGCTAGAGTTGATAACTTCGACGTACTTAAATCTAGCACGCATGCACGTTTTTCGACATATGATGTACTTGATTACAATCTATGGCAGAAGAAGGGAGCGGGTTATGTTGCGAACCTTTTGGAAGAAGATTTGGCATGATGAAAAGAAACTGATCCGGGCCGCGGCAATTTGGTTCTTCGCAGGCATTGCGCTCAGTCTATTCATTGGAAAGCAAATTCATGTGGATAATTCCAATCTGATCACCGGGTTCGATTACGAATGGTACCAGATTGCGGCGAACAATATCGGTGCAGGTCTTCTCATTGCAGCCAGCGGGATTCTTTTATCCGTTCCTGCCGTGCTGCTGACTCTCTTCAACGGGTTTATGCTCGGGTATCTTGTTATGCTGTCTGCCTCCCATTATTCTGCGGCTGCAATTATCGCGGCGTTGGCGCCCCATGGCATCTTTGAGGTTCCGGCGATCCTATTGGCCTGTACCATAGGCTTGAAGCCCCTTAGCTGGGTCCTTCGATACGTACGCACCAAGCAACCGGTTGATTGGAAGAAGGAATGGCGTACAA
>OGSV01000321.1_pt1 | contig 19614 bp, 15 predicted proteins | sample 1574221 | NCBI WGS metagenome assembly OGSV01 (sample SAMN03295823, study PRJEB24534) | human gut metagenome | isolation source: fecal sample 4 from infant 3 | host: Homo sapiens | place: USA: Pittsburgh, PA | collected 2014-07 | reverse complement strand
TAATTTTGCAGGATTCCCTTTCTGGAATCGTCGTCCATATCGAATTGCTGTATTTATGCAGGATTTCGCTTACTGAATAGGAGCGTCTGGAGAAATCGTGGAGTTTTGCGGATTTCGACTGCCGGATGGGCGTGTCCAGGGAAATGGTGCAGTTTTCAGGATGGTGGAAATATCCATTTTCCTACTCAAAACTTCTTTCTCAACAGCCTGACAGCTGCAGCTTTTCGCCCCAAATCCCTTCCACCCAGCCCAAAACGGAGGAGATTGCTGCACATTTGCAGGATTTCCTTGGTCCCGATCGGGCGTACAGAAAAAAGCTGCAGAATTGCAGTTTTGGCCGAAGCCGCCGGACGGCCGGGACAAGCCCCCGCTTCCGCCGGCGAGGAATGTTCACGTGATTGCTACATTTTATAGCTAGATGGAGTCATGTCAGGCGTAAGCAGCTCGGTTACACTGTGGAAGCGTGATCTGGATCACAATTTCGCAATGGAAGGGTTGGGATAAAGGTATGAACATGAAAAAAACCGCCAGCATCCTGCTGGGCACGCTGCTGTCCGCCACGATCGCCATCCCCGCGCTCGCGCATGACGGATGGTCGCAGACGAACAGTCCCGTCATTGGCGCGGGCGAGGTCGCCTATGTCGACATGATGCTCGGCAATCATTCCAATGAGCACCGCAGCTACCGCATCGCCGGCCAATGGAGCCCGGATTCCTCGCAAGTCTACGTCGTGAGCCCGGCGGGCAAAAAGATCGACATTACCGATACGCGCTTCTACGCGGGCGAAGCGGCGACAGAGACGGAGCCGGCGGTGAACAACTATTTTGTCTCTTCCTTCTCCTCCTCCCAGCCTGGAGCCTATATCGTCTCCGTGGAGGGAGACAGCATCTTCCAGGGAGCCGATGCGGCGAGCCGCACCTTGCGGAGCGCCAAATCGTTCGTCGCCGTCATGGACATCCCGACGATGAAGCGGGCCTCCTTGCTGACCGGCTTCCAGCGGCAAGTCAGCCCGGACCGCGCCGAGCTGGTGCCGTTGTTCAATCCGGCTGCGGCCCAAGCGAACACCACCGCAGAAGTCCAATTGCTGCTCAAGGGCAAGCCGCTGGCCGATACCGAAGTATCGCTTATCCGCCGCAGCAATTCGGAAGCGGCGACCGTGAAGACGGATGCCAAGGGCATCGCCAAGTTCAAGCTGGGCGGCGCCGACTATTATTTGCTGCGCGCCAAGCCGGCCGCCAATGAGAAGCGCGAGGGCGAGTATGACACCGTCAGCTATGAAGCGACGATGACCTTCATCGCCCAGAACGGCGCCTACGAACTGTCAGGCACCCCGGCCGAAGCGAAGCCGCAGGTGTTCCTGAACGGCAAGGCGCAACCGGATGCCTCGTTCTCGTTCGCCAACGGCACGCTGGCGGCGGATGCGGCCTGGGTGAAGGAGGCCTTTGGCGGCAAGACCAAGAACGCCGCATCTGCGGTCCCGCTGCGGGAGGCGGCTTCCGAGGCGGGGGCCGTGCTGGAATATTTGCCGGCGGTCGGAGCGAACCGCGCCGCCGTCTACTTGTACCTGACGAAATAAAACCGGCTTCCCTTGGGCGAGCCGCTGCATGTGGTGGCGGCCCGTCTGTCCGGGAATAGAAGCATGTCAGAAGTCAGGAGGAACGTTTATGGGAAAAGGGAAGGGAAATTCGAGACAACCCGGCTGTTTGCTGGGTATAGCCGCCTTGCTGCTCTCCCTTCTGCTTCATCCGCTGACCGTATCGGCCCATGCGAATCTGGCGTCATCGAAGCCGCTGGCGGATGCGGAGCTGGACACGGCGCCGACGGAGATACGCATCGCGTTCACCGAGGGCATCGATGCGAAGCTGAGCTCGCTGACGCTGTGGGACGAGGATGGGCGCGAGATCGGCGGCGCCGTGAGCGGGGAAGGCGGCGACACGCTGGTCAAGGCTCTTCCCGAGCTCAAGAACGGCGTCTATAAGGTGAAGTGGCAGGTGCTGTCGGTGGACACGCATGTCACCGAGGGCTCGTACCGCTTCGCGGTCGGGACGACGCTGGACAAGAGCGGGCCCGCGCCGACCAAGTCGCTGGACGACATCGACGAGCCGCAAGCCAAGCCGGACAGGGGCTCTCCGAGAGAGGACGGGAAGGGCGATCCCGTGAAGCCCGGGGCTCCGGCAGGTGGAACGGCCCAGCCGGACAGAAGCGGGCCGCAGCCTCCGGCTGACCAGACAGAGCCGGCCGGCGGCGAGACGGATGCCGGAGCGTCCGGCCCCGGCAAGGCGGGCCCGCGTCAGCCGGATCAGGGGAAGGAGCCGAAGGCGCTGCCCGCCGCGCCCGCTTCGTCCGGCTCCGGAAGCGGCGCGCCCGGAGATGCCGCGGCATCTCCGGCCGGGGAGCTTGGCCGAGCGGACCCGGACAAGGGGCAGCAAGCTCCTTCCGTCCAGGCTTCAGCAGCCGAAGCTGCGCCATCGGCCGGCCAAGAGAACGGAAGCCGGGAAGCGGAGGCGGCTCACCCGAAGCCGTCCGATCCATCCGGAGCGGAACAGGATGAGGGAAGCGCGCCGGTCGGAGAACAAGCCGCGGCACCCGGCAGCCAGGATGCCCGTTCGGCGGATGGGGCCGCGCCTGATGAAGCGCCTGATGACGTGCCTGGGGCGTCCGCCGATCGCGCCCATCATCATGACCATGCATCCGGCCATACGGCGCAAGGTACAGGCATGACTGATCGGTGGAATACTGTGATACGCATTGTCAATATTATGACGACAGCCGCCTTATTTGCCCTCCTGTTCCATCATTGTTCGGTCGGGAGGGGAGGGCCGCGGCTGGCGGACATGGCCGTACGGACCCATAAGGCGGCGCAGGCTGCCGCGCTTGCGGCCGCATGCCTCTATGCGCTGACCTATGCGGCGCATATGCTGCTGCTTGCCGCGCAGCTGACGCCCGCCGGATCCGGCGCCGGTGCCATCGTCTCCACGGCGTGGACATTGGCCGTAGCGACGCGCGTCGGCCTGGCGGACGCAGCGCGCATCGTGCTGGCCGCCGGACTATGCGGGACGCTCCTGATGAGGCAGCGCCCATCCCATCGGCCGTTGGCCGCCCTGCGCGGCCTGCTGCTCTTCGGCCTGGCGCTGACCTTCCCGTTGACCGGCCATGCCGCATCCGGGGCCCCGCTGCAGGCGGCGGCCGCTGTCGTCTCGCATGCGCTGCATTTCGCGACGGCAGGCATCTGGTTCGGCGGCCTCGCCGGGCTGCTGATTGTCACCCGGAGCCTGCGCCGGCAGCCCGATGCGGATGCATTCGCGGAAGCAGGGCTCCTCTGGTCGCGCTTCTCAGCCGCCGCCCTGCCTTTGACGGTCATCACGGTAGTGACCGGCTTGGTGCTGGCGGTGATGCATGTCGGAAGTTGGGAGGCGCTCTATACGTCTGCTTACGGACAGACGCTGCTCGTCAAGAGCGCGCTCTACGCGGGCGTGCTCGTGATTGCCGCCTTCCACCGGTTCTTCTGGCTGCCCGCCTTCATGAAGCAGGAAGGCGACCCGGGGCGGGTCCGGGTCTTTCTGCACGGCGTCAGTCTGGAGGCGGCTTGCGGCGCGGTTATATTTATTACCGCCGGGATGTTGTCCACCGGAATGCCGCCGGGCTTGGGCTAAATGACACCCTTTTGACCATGGAATGAACTTTCATCGTCAAAAGGGTGTTCTTTTATTCATTTCCAGAATATAATAGATATTAATTTAGAATTATTATTGATTAGCTGTATTGGATGTGATACATTAGTTGATGAAAATGATAATTATTATCACTTGATAGTGATTTGATTTCACTCGACTAACGGAGGGGATTTGATGAAGGAATCCAATTTCATGACGACCAATCAGGGTGCGCCCGTTGCCAATAATCAGCAGTCGAAAACCGCCGGGGCGCGCGGCCCCGTTCTGCTCGAAGACTATCATCTTATCGAGAAGCTGGCTCACTTCGATCGGGAACGCATTCCGGAGCGGGTCGTGCATGCGCGCGGAGCGGGCGCGTTCGGCGTGTTCAAGCCTTACCGCAGCATGGCGAAGTACACGCGGGCGGCGTTTCTCCAGGATCCCGATGCAGAGACACCCGTCTTTGTCCGGTTCTCGACCGTGATTCATGGCGGGACCTCCCCGGAGACCGTGCGGGATCCGCGCGGATTTGCCGTCAAATTTTATACGACGGAAGGCAACTACGATCTGGTTGGCAATCATCTTCCGATTTTTTTCATCCGCGACGCCATCAAATTCCCGGACATGGTCCACTCGCTGAAGCCGGCCCCGCATACGAATGTACAGACGCCGGATCATTATTGGGACTTCATGTCACTGTCTCCGGAATCGACGAATATGATGACTTGGCTCTTCTCGGACCTCGGCATTCCGGCCAACTATCGCGAGATGGACGGCTTCAGCGTCCACGCGTTCAAATGGGTCAATGAGAAAGGCGGCGTCGTGTACGTCAAATATACATGGAAATCGCTGCAGGGCGTGCGCGGCTTGAGCGTTGAGGAAGCGGAGCGGATTCAAGCCAAAGATTTCAGCCATGCGACGCGCGATCTGCATCAGGCGATTGAAGAAGGCCGTTACCCGGAATGGGAGCTCTGCGTTCAAATGCTGGAGCCTTCGCGTCTGGACGATTTCGACTTCGATCCGCTTGATCCGACGAAGGTATGGCCCGAAGCGAGTATACCGATGATGAAGGTAGGCCGGATGACGCTGAATCAGAACCCGGACAATTATTTCGCCCAGGTCGAGCAGGCGGCGTTCTCCCCTAGCGCGCTTGTGCCCGGCATTGAACCGTCCGAGGACAAATTGCTTCAGGGCCGTCTCTTTTCCTATCCGGATACGCAGCGGCACCGGCTCGGTCCGAACTACCTGCAAATCCCGGTGAACTGCCCGTTCGCCCGGGTAAGGAATCATCAACGGGACGGGTTGATGACCATGAAGCAGGATACGTCCCCGGTCAACTACGAGCCGAACAGTCATGCCGGGGCATATACGGAAGCGGGCGAGGCTTATGCCGAGAGCGAAACGGCGGTGGAAGGAACGACGATGCGCCGCTCGATAGACAAGACGAATAATTTCGGCCAGGCCGGAGAGAAATATCGTGAAATGTCCCCGGAGGAACAGGATCGGCTCGTGCAGAACCTGGTGAACGATCTGAAGCAGGTACGCCCCGAAGTTCAAATGCGGGCGCTGTGCAATTTCTTCCGGGCCGATGCGGAGTATGGAATGAAGCTTGCGGCCGGGCTTGGCGTGGATATGCGCGAATATTTGCAGCATGCACCGCGTTCCTAGCGCGAAGATAGAGAAGTTCAGCGTTTCTTTGAAAATTCTGTGAGGAAAGGAATGGGGCACGTGAATCATAACAATCTGGAAGCTTCGGTTGTTCGGCAGGGCAAGGACAAAAAAATGCATATGACGCAGCAAAGAGAGGCCGTCTATGCTTGCATTCGTCAAGCGGCAACCCCATTGACCGCAATGGATGTTTTTCTGGCTTTGAAGTCGGGCGGGCATCGGATTTCCCTCTCTACCGTCTACTGCAGCTTGAAGTATTTCGTCAAACAAGGACTTGTTCACGAGCTTCAAGACGATCAGCTCTCCAAGCGTTACAAGCATGCCTGCCCCATCTGCCGCGGCGCGTAACGGCCGTTCATGATGTTCATCGCGAGGTTCCTTGAACCCGACAGACAGGAAGCCCTTTGCAGAACCGCTGCAGAGGGCTTTTGATCTGCTTGCGGCCGGGCGGCGAGTATCTGAAACAAAATATTATATTGAAGAAAGCATATTTAAAATAATATTTCAATTGCGTATAATAAAGCTAACTTGGCAAACGCCCCTGTACAACGAATGTGCTAAAATCCACTTTTATTTTATATGGGTACTATAAAGTGTCGATTGCATCGTGCTATTGCGCTTATCGAAGAGGAGGGGGAGACTGCGATGCGGATTGTCATGCCGAACCGCCCTTATCGTACCATCATTGGCCTGATGTCAGGCACATCGCTGGACGGAATCGATGCCGCCGTTGTCCGGGTGCACGGAAGCGGGATCGGAACGGAAGCCGAGCTGCTGGCGTTTCATTGCATCGAATATGATGACGGGCTGCGCGGCAGAATTAAGCGATTATGCGGAAAAGAGCATTCCCATGCCGCCGACCTCTGCATGATGAATGCTTATCTTGGCCAGCGGTTCGCGGCGGCCGCCCGGGAAGCGGCAGCAGCGGCCGGGATTCGGATGGAAGACATCGATCTCGTCAGCTCCCACGGGCAGACCGTCTGGCACCAGCCAGTGGCGGACGGCGAAGAGCCATATTGCGTTCCCTCCACGCTTCAAATCGGAGATTTATCCGTCATCGCGAAGCTGACAGGGCGGCCCGTGGTGGGGGATTACCGCCCCGCCGACATGGCCGTCGGGGGCCAGGGGGCACCGCTTACCCCCTATGCGGATTATCTCTTTCACCGCCATGAGCGCCTAGGCCGCATAGCCCAGAATATCGGCGGTATCGGGAACTGCACGGTCGTTCCGGCCGGGGCCGACGCGGATCAAGTGGTGGCCTTCGACACCGGGCCGGGCAATATGCTGATTGATCAGGCCGTCCATCGGCTGACGGAAGGGGCGCTGTCCTATGACCGCAATGGCGGCTGGGCCGCCCAAGGCCAGGTGAGCGAAGCATGGCTGGCCGAGCTGCTGGAGCATCCTTACTATGCCCAGAAGCCGCGGAAGACGACGGGCAGAGAAATGTTCGGCGAGGCGTATGCCACGGATTTGATTCAGGACGGTCTGGAGCGGGGCTTGCCGGCTGCCGATATCGTGGCGACCTTCACGATGCTGACGGTGCGGACCATCGCCGGCGCATACCGCGATTTTATATTTCCTGAGCATGACATCCATGACGTGATCGTCAGCGGAGGCGGGGCCCGCAACGAGACGATGATGCGATGGCTCGCGGCAGAACTGCCCCGACAGCGCGTCCAGCGCTCCGATGAGATTGGCTTGCCTGGCGATGCGAAGGAGGCGATTGCCTTCGCCGTGCTGGCGAATGAATTTGTGCACGGGATTGCCAATCAGCTTCCTTCCGTAACCGGAGCGTCGCGCCCAACCGTCATGGGCAAGCTTGCCCTTCCGTGAATTCTGACGCGGAGCATGAATGTTATTAACCGAGAGATTGGCATCCAATACGACAATAAGGCGGTTTTTTCCATGAAAAAATGGGATCTGTCTGCAGCCGGGCAGCTTGGCTTGAGCGAGGAAGGACTGCAGGCCGCTTGGTCGCCGCTCGATAACGCGATCGAGCAGGGACTTATCCCCGGGGGCGTGGCTCTTATTGGGCGCCGCGGCCATGCGGCGGCTTATGCCGCCGGGCATGCGTTCCTCAGCGAGGAGCGTTCCCTTCCGGCCAGCGTGGACACGATCTATGACTGCGCGTCATTGACGAAGGTCGTTGTTACGCTGGCGCTCATGCTCCTCTTGATGGATCGGGGCCAAGTTCGGCTTGCCGATCCGGTGGCACAGCATATCCCCGCATTTGGGGCCGCGGGGAAGGCAGAGGTTACGATCGGGCAATTGCTGGCCCATACCTCGGGCCTGCCCGCGCATCGCCATCTGTATTCGCACGGCTGGACACCGCAGCAGATCCAGGAGGCGATCTGCGCGATGGAACCGGACTATCCGCCAGGGACGCGCTGCGTCTATAGCTGCCTGGGTTATATAATCCTCGGCGAAATTATCCGGCAGCAGTTCGGCCGTCCGTTAGAGGAAGCCGCCGGGAGCGAGGTGCTTCAGCCGCTCGGAATGACGGCGAGCCGGTATAATCCGCCGCCGGAATGGAAGCCGCGCATCGCGGCGACGGAATACGATGCGGCGCTGGGCGAATACCGCTGGGGCTTCGTGCACGATGAGAACGCCTTTGGGCTTGGCGGGGCGGCGGGCAATGCGGGGCTGTTCTCGACCGCGTCGGATCTGCTTCGGTATGCCCGCATGTGGCTGGCCTTGGCTGGCAGCGCCAGTTCCGCCGATGGCGCGACGAACGCCTCCTTAAGCCGCCCCCGGACAGAGGAGGGTCCGGCCGCCTTCTTATTGTCGCGCGAGGCCGTGAAGGAAGCGCTGCGAAGCCATACCAATGACATCCCGGGAGCGAACCGGGGGCTGGGATGGGTGCTGCACGGAGACCCGGCCGATGTTGGCGGAAAGGGTCTGTCTCCCTACAGCTTTGGCCATACGGGCTTCACCGGAACGAGCCTTTGGATCGCTCCGGCGCAGGATCTCATTTTAATTCTGCTGACGAACCGCGTCCATTTCGGCCGGGGCAACTCGATCGCGGCGCTGCGCCGTCAGTTCCACGAGGCTGCGTCCGCGGCTATACAGAACTAATTCCTATATCAAAACCTTGGGAAGTAGATCCTAACCTTGCGAATCAAATCCAGAATCTATAGATTAAATCCAAAATCTGGAGAGTGCATCCAGAACCAGTTGAGTGTATCAAATCCTTGGCAAGCGCATCCGGCGGGATGCCGGCCAGGGATTTTTTTGCTGGCAAACAGGCTAGGCTCTGCCGAGCAGTTGGATTGGCGCATGCCGTGATAGACGGCAACGTGCCAGATCGAAGGCAGTTGAATCCAGGCAGCAGTGTATCTGCGAGGTCTTTGATCCACTCTCCCTTCGGCTCAGAGAGAAAGCAAGTAAGGCCCGGTTAGCGTGGAATAAGTCGGGGCGAGCCACTACCATCAGGCGAGCAAGTTGTAGAGCCAGGAAACACATCAAGCAGATGGACCAAGTAATTGAATTTAGAAGACGGAATAGCAAATAAAGGGATGCCAACCAACGCACCTTCAGCCCGCCCCTGAGCCAGTGGGAGACTGGCTATAAGGCATCGGGAGTGGGCAAGCCCGTGCCGGCTTCTGACTCGATGGGATAGTGACGCAAAGAAATAGAACAACACGCATCACCCTGAGGAAGAAGACGCAACATCCCCTCGGCGCGTTCCTGAGCCAGGGGCCTGTGCCTCCTCACAGGCATTACATCAAATGTAAGGTATGTACTTCCATAATATACATATGTCTACTGCAAAAGGACATAAAAACCGTAATGTCCGCATGGTAAAAACAAGGAAAAATAGTTGTTGATCTTTCGTTCGCATCGTTTATAATGATGAAAAATTATTTATAGAAACAGTGTACCGATTATCGGTACAGAGGCCTTGTTGACTGAAAAAGGGGAAGAGGTGAGGAAGTGTCGCTCAAGACGCTGGCCAAATCGCTTGAATTGCTCGATTGCTTTACATCGGATCATCCGATATGGGGGGTACGTGATTTAGCGAAGAAGCTGGGAATGCACCACTCGGTTGTGCATCGCATCGTTAGTACGTATGAACAGCATGGCTTTCTCATTCAGAACAGAGACACGCAGAAATACCATCTCGGCTTGAAGCTGCTGGAGTATGGCAAGGTGGTGACCGAGCAGTTGAACATCCAGCAATATTTTCAGCCGATATTGAAGGAGATTGCGAATTCGACCGGGGAATCGGTGTACCTGAATATGCTTGAAGGGAAAGAGGGCGTCTGCGTATCCATCGTCCTCAGCTCGAAGGATATTCAATATCTGATTCCGGTCGGCGACCGTTCGCCGCTGTATGCCGGAGCTTCGCAGAAGGTGATGATGGCCTACCTATCGGAGGAGCTTCAGGAGGAAATCATCCAGGAAGGCCTGAGGGCCGTCACTTCCCGAACGATAACGGATCCGCTCCGCTTGCGGGCGCAGTTGGCGCAAATCAAGGAGGAGGGCTGGTGCATGTCCGTCGGGGAGTATACGGAAGATGTCGTCGGCATTTCCGTGCCGATGCTGGACAGTCATCGCCGCATTCTTGGCTCCATTACGATAGCCGGGCCAAGGTACCGGATCGACGATGAGAAATGCGAGTCGTACTTGCGTATTTTGATTGACCAAGTCCCTTTAATACGTCAAAGCTGCAATATTATATCGCATATGTGGTAACCAGGTTACATTTTTACACAGCCGTACTTTATCTAGATAATGAGATACCGCTTTAAAGGGGGAGGGGTTGCTCTTGCTACAATTCATTACTCGACGTCTGTTGTACCTCATTCCAAGCTTGCTCGGCATCGTTCTCATCACGTTCATTCTGTCCCGAGTCCTGCCGGGCGACCCTGCTCTGATGATTGCCGGAGAACAAGCGCCGCAGCATGTGGTGGAGAACATTCGCGCCCAGCTCGGGCTGAACGAGCCGCTGTACGTCCAGTTCGGCGCTTATATCAAGCAGTTGGCCCAAGGGGATCTGGGAATCGCCTGGCACACGGGACACACGGTGCTGGAGGATTTCGCCGTCCGTCTCCCGGCCACGATAGAGCTTGGCTTCGCCAGTCTGTTGATTGCGTTGCTGGTCGCTATTCCGGTAGGCATAGTGGCCGCTACGAAAAAAGAATCGATTGTGGACCACATCTCCCGCGTTTTTTCACTAATCGGCGCCTGCATGCCGGTCTTCTGGCTGGGACTGCTGCTCATCCTGTTTTTCTATTCCAAGCTCGGCATTGCGCCCGCTCCCATGGGCCGAATCGGCGGAGATATCCTTCCGCCCACTTCGATTACCGGATTGTATCTGGTGGACAGCTTGCTTACGGCGGATTGGGTCGCCTTCAAGCAATCCTTGTCCCATCTCATTCTTCCGGCCATTTGCCTTAGCGCCGGCACGATGGCTATCATCGCCCGCATGATGCGTTCCAGCATGCTGGAGGTCATCGGCCAGGATTATATCCGGACGGCCCGCGCCAAAGGGCTCAATGAACGTTCCGTCGTGTACAAGCATGCTCTGGCCAATGCCTCGATCCCGACGATTACGATGGTCGGTCTCCAGATCGGCTACCTGCTCGGGGGGGCGGTCATCACGGAAACGATTTTCGCCTGGCCGGGCGTCGGAAGCTATGTGACGGAGTCGATTCTCGCGACGGATTACGCCCCGATTCAGGCGTTCACGCTGCTAAGCGCCGTCGTATACAGCGGCATCAATTTGCTGGTCGATGTCATCTATGGCTTAATCGATCCGCGCATCCGCTATGAATAATCCATCTCTCATGTCATGACATCTTAGGAGGTGCAACCGTGATGAAAGGATCAACCTCATCGACCGCTGCCATCGCGGCGGCGAGCGACACGTCCAGGCTGCAGGAGCTATGGCATGGGCTGCGGCAGTGGAGCAAGCTGTTCCTTCGCAACAAGCTTGCCGCGCTCGGCCTCATCCTGATCGTGGTGTGGACGCTCCTGGCCATCGCCGCGCCGCTGGTCGCGCCCTATGCGCCGGATGCCACGCAGCTGGCTGCGAAGCTGCAAGGTCCGAGCGGGGAGCATTGGTTCGGGACGGACCAGTTCGGCCGGGATATTTTCAGCCGTGTCGTCTATGCGGCGCGCATTTCGATCTGGACCGGGCTTATCGCCGTCGGAATCTCTTTCTTCATCGGCGTTCCGCTCGGCGGCATCGCTGCCTATTACGGCGGCTGGATCGGGAATGTGATTATGCGCGTCATGGATATTTTTCTGGCGTTCCCTTCGCTCATTCTGGCGATGGCGATCGCGGCCGCCATGGGCCCCGGCCTCGTCAGCGCGATGATGGCCGTTGGCGTCGTCGGCATTCCGGAGTTCGCCCGTCTGATGTACAGCCAGACTATCTATTTGAAGGAACGCGAATTCGTGGAGGCGAGCCGCTCTATCGGGGTCAAGGACGGCACCATTCTTGTCCGTCATATTTTCCCGAATGCGCTGGCGCCGCTGCTCGTCCGCATCACACTCGGGATGGGCTTCGCCATCTTGACGGCGGCGAGCTTGAGCTTCCTCGGTCTCGGCGTGCGTCCGCCGCTGGCGGAATGGGGGGCCATGATATCCGAAGGCCGCGAGTACATTATTACCGGCGAATGGTGGCTGGTCACGTTCCCGGGGCTTGCCATCGCAACAACGATTCTTGGCTTCAATCTGCTTGGCGACGGACTGCGCGACGTCCTTGATCCGCGGCTGCGCACAAGCCGGAAATAAGCGATATTTTTCAGTCGAATCTTCAGGGGGAGGAAACAATGATGAAACGAAGCAACTTGACGATGGCCCTTGTATTGACACTCATCTTGGCTCTGGTTGCGGGCTGCGCGCCGAAGGCGAACCAGTCGGGGGGAGACAGCGCCGCCGGCCCGGGCGAACAAACGAACGCATCCGGCAGCGGCTCCGGCGGCAAAACGCTGACCGTCGCCTATTCCGAAGGCGGGCAGACGCTCGATCCGGCGGAAGCGAACGATCTGACGTCGGATACGCTGGTGCTGTCCACGTATGATCAGCTCGTCACATACGGCGTCAAAAACGTAGATGGCGCGGATATCGCTGCCACCGAAGAAATCAAGCCGATGCTGGCCGAGTCGTGGGACGTGTCCGATGACCAGCAGACGTATACGTTCAAGCTGCGCCAGGACGTGAAGTTCCATAGCGGCAATCCGCTCGACGCGGATGCAGTCGTCTTCTCGCTCGATCATATCAAAAACTCGAACTCGGGCGGATTCCTGTATCAGCAGGCCTCCATCGAGTCGTACCGCAAGGTGGACGACCATACGGTGGAAGTGAAGCTGGAGCGCCCGAACCATATGTTCCTGCAAATCTTGGCGATGTACTCCTTCTCCGTCATCGACCCGAAAGCGATCGAAGGGGATGCGAGTGAATTTTTGAAGACGAAGACGGCGGGATCCGGGCCATTCAAGCTGGAGAAATGGGATCCTTCCTCCGAGGCGGTATTCGTGGCGAACGACGATTACTGGCAGGAGCGCGCCAAGCTGGATAAAGTCGTCATGAAGTTCATGAAGGAAGCTTCGTCCCGTACGATGATGCTGGACAAAGGTGATATCGACCTGGCCATGGAGATTCCGCCGAAGGATGTCGATACGCTGAAGCAGAACACCGGGATCACAGTTCGCTCTGATGCGAGCAACCGGATTTTGTACATGGGTCTGAACAATAACATGAAGCCGTTCGACAATCCGAAGGTGCGCCAGGCGATCGCCTGCGCGATTCCGCATGATGCGCTTCTGAAGGATGTCATGTACGGACAAGCCAAGCAAATGAAGAGCATCGTGGCAAGCAATACGCCGGGCTTTTCCGATAAGGGCTACGAGTATGAATATAACCTGGACAAAGCGAAGGAACTGCTGAAGGAAGCGGGCTACGAGAATGGCTTCTCGTTCGACTTCACGCTCGGCTCCGGCTTCAAAGACTGGGAAGACGCCGCCACGGTCATCCAGGCTGAACTGAAAAAGATCGGCGTCACAATGAACATCAACAAGCTGGCGCGCGCGCAGTTCCTGGAACAGCTTCGCACCGGCAACGTGCAGTCCTTCATGTCGAAATGGACCTCGTTCGTCAACGATCCGGAATATCATCTCGGATTCCTGGTAGATAGCGAGAGCTCGTCCAACTACGTTCATTACGATAATGCGAAGGTCAATGAACTGCTGAAGCAAGCGGCCGTCGAGACGGAAATGACGAAGCGCAATGCCATGTATGAAGAAATTCAGGGCTTGATTAATGCGGACATGCCTTATGTATACATGTACGAGTACAACCGTCTCGTGGCGTTCAACAACGATGTGAAGGGGTATATTTTCTTCCCGGATGAATGCTTGCGTTTTTACCCGCTTTCCAAATAAGACAAGAGATAACGATCGCAATGGATATGGATACAGGAGGGGATTACGGTGAATGAATGGAAGCAACGCTGGATAGACGAAGTGGAACGGCGCCAGGACGAATTGCTGGGCTTGTGCTCGAAGCTGATTCAATTCCCGACGGAAAATCCGCCTGGGGACTCGCGTGACATCAGCCAGTTCATTATCGACTACTTGGCCGGGGTTGGCATCGAGACCAAGGTGTATGACGCTGGAGACAACATGCTCAATCTCATTGCTACGATTGGCGATGAATCGGCATCGGAACGCCATTTGATCTATTGCGGCCATACCGATGTCGTGCCGGCAGGCGACCGCTCCCGCTGGGATTTCGATCCGTTCTCCGGCGAAGTGCGGGACGGCTATGTGCTCGGACGCGGGGCCAGCGACATGAAATGCGGCTTGGCCGGGCTTATCTTCAGCGTGAAGCTGCTGAAGGAGCTGCAGGTTCCGCTCAAAGGCAGAGTGTCGCTGCTCATCGTGCCGGATGAGGAGACCGGCGGGCATCTCGGCGTGCCGTGGGTGTTCGAGCGGAAGCTGATCCACGGCACGGCGGCGGTTATCGCCGAGCCGTCACATCCGCTGCATCCGACGATCGGGCAGAAGGGAAGCTGCTGGTTCAACTTCACGGTGACAGGCACGCCGGGCCACGGCAGCCTGTCTCCCCTCCTCGGCGACAATGCGATTATGAAGGCGGCCGCAGCCGTTCAGGCGCTGCAGCAGCTGCATCATTATCCGGTCGAGCTGCCAGAGGAAGTGAAGGATATTATCGAAGTGACGAAGCGTTATATCGCGGAAAAAGAAAATGCCGATTTCTCCGCCATCATCGATCGCGTGTCGGTCAATGTCGGCTTGATCGAAGGCGGAACGAAGACGAACGTCGTGCCTGACCGCTGCACGGTCAGCGTCGATACGCGCCTTCCGTTCGGCGTCGAGCCGGCCCAGGTTCTGGCTGAGGCGAAGCGGCTGCTGGCCGAGATCGGCATCGAGACGGAGCTTCATCCGGAAGGCTTCCAGGGACTGGCGAACTGGACGCCGCCGACGGATCCGATCGTGGAGGAACTCGTGCAGCATATCTGCGACGTGAAGCAGGAAGAAGGCTACGGCGTCCTGCAATGGGCATCCAGCGATGCGCGCCATTTCCGCCGCGCCGGCATTCCGGTGCTCCAGTACGGCCCTGCCGAACTGTCCACCATTCACGGCTTCAACGAGAAGGCGCCGGTGCAGGACGTGGTGGACGCGGCCAAGGTGTACACGCTGACGGCGCTCAGCTACTTGGGTGGTGAGTAACATGGAACCGGTGCTGGCAGTCGAACAGCTGGAAACGGAATTTGTTACGAACGGGGGCGTCTTCAAGGCGGTGGACGGCGTAAGCTTCCACGTGCACCAAGGGGAGACGCTCGGCGTTGTCGGCGAATCGGGCTGCGGCAAAAGCGTCACTTCCTTGTCCATCATGGGGCTTCTCCCGAAGAAAATCGGCCGGGTGAAGGGCGGACGCATTCAGTTCCATGGGAACGACCTGCTGCAAGTCCCGGAAAAGAAAATGAGGTCCATTCGCGGCAACCGGATCGCGATGATCTTCCAGGAGCCGATGACCTCGCTCAATCCGGTGTTCCGGATCGGCGATCAACTGGCCGAGTCCATCCAGCTTCATAAGAAGCTGAAGCGCAAGGAAGCGATGCGGCATGCTGTCGACATGCTGCGCAAGGTCGGCATTCCGCATCCCGAGTCGGTGGCGCAGGAATATCCGCACCAGCTCTCGGGCGGGATGCGCCAGCGGGTCATGATCGCGATGGCGATGTCCTGCAATCCGGAGGTGCTGATCGCGGACGAGCCGACGACGGCGCTTGACGTGACCATTCAAGCGCAGATCCTGGATTTGATGCGGCAGCTGCAGGAGGAAGAGAAGACGTCTATCCTGCTCATTACCCACGACCTCGGGGTCGTCGCCGAGATGTGCCACCGCGTCGTCGTCATGTACGCGGGACAGGTCGTGGAGGAGGCGGATGTGGACACGCTCTTCGAATCGCCGCAGCATCCGTATACGCAAGGGCTGCTGGCCTCGCTGCCGCAGCTCGCCGGGGAGCAGGAGCGGCTGGAGTCGATTCCCGGCACGGTGCCGAGTCCGCTGCAGATGCCGCCGGGCTGCCGCTTCGCCCCGCGCTGCAAATACCGGACGGAAGCGTGCGATCAGGCGCAGCCCGCGCTGACGGATCTGGGCGGCGGGCACCGCTGCCGCTGTCTGCTCGTCGAGAAGGGGGTGGCGCGATGACGGCATTGCTGCAAGTGCGCAATCTGAAAAAGCATTATCCGATTCGCAAAGGGCTCATGAATAAGCAGGTCGGCTCCGTGAAATCGGTGGATGGCTTGAACTTCGATATCTATGAAGGCGAGACCTTCGGCATCGTCGGCGAATCCGGCTGCGGCAAGTCGACGACAGGCCGCTCCGTCTTGCGCCTCATTGAACCGACGGAAGGCGAAGTCTGGTTCCAAGGCCGCAATCTTATGGCGCTCTCTCCGAAGGAGCTGCGCCAGCTTCGCCCCGAGATGAGCATGATCTTCCAGGATCCGTACGCGTCGCTGAATCCGCGCTGGACCGTGCAGCGCATCCTGGAGGAGCCGCTGCAGACCCATCTGCCGATGCGGTCCCCGGAGCGGAAGCAGCGCGTGCAGGAACTGATGGAGCGGGTAGGGCTGTCGGCATTTCAAGCGAACCGTTTTCCGCATGAATTCTCGGGCGGCCAGCGGCAGCGCGTCGGCATCGCCCGCGCCCTGGCGCTCAACCCGAAGTTCATCGTCTGCGACGAGCCGGTCTCGGCGCTGGACGTGTCGATTCAGTCGCAGGTGCTCAACCTGATGCAGGATTTGCAGGAGCAAGAGAAGCTGACCTATATGTTCATTTCTCATGATTTATCGGTCGTCAAGTTCCTGTGCACCCGGGTCGGGGTCATGTATCTTGGCAAAATGGTCGAGCTGGCGCCGAAGCGGAAGCTGTATGCGAATCCGCTCCATCCTTATACGAAGGCGCTCATGTCGGCGGTGCCTGTGCCGAACCCGAAGGCGAAGAAGGAGCGAATCGTCTTGTCCGGCGAAGTGCCGAGCGCCAAAAATCCGCCGCAAGGCTGCGCCTTCCATCTTCGCTGTCCGATGGCGTCGGAGCGCTGCCGCACCGTTCAGCCCGAATGGCGGGAGGCGGATGAAGGGCATTGGGTGGCCTGCCATCATATTTAAGGTCTAAGGCTTCCCTGTCTGGTTCCGGCCCGGCAGAGAGGCTGGCAGGTTGGGCTGCAACGTAACGATGATACCGACAACTATGACTCTATGACATCGAGCGGAAAGGGAGAGAAAATGATGGCTTTACTGCAAACGTTGCGAATCTATGAAGCGGTGGACAATGCATTTACATCCGGCGAGGCGGTGAAGGAGCTGTTCGAGCCTTATCCGCTGGCCGACGTCAGCGTGCAGCGGGTTCATGGCGAGAAGGGATTTACGGATTTCATCCGCATCCTTATCCCGGGAACGGAGGGCAAGCACGGGGGCGGACAAGCGCCGAGCTTCGGCATCGTCGGCCGGCTGGGCGGGCTGGGCGCGCGGCCGCAGCGCATCGGGCTCGTCTCCGATGGCGACGGCGCGATTGCGGCGCTGTCCGCTGCGTTGAAGCTGGCCGACATGAGCGTGAAGGGCGACCGTCTTAGAGGGGACGTATACATTACGACCCACATCTGCCCGGACGCGCCTACGCTGCCGCATGAACCGGTCGACTTCATGGATTCCCCCGTTGATATTGCGACGATGAACGACTATGAGGTGCTGGACGAGATGGAAGCGGTCTTGTCCATCGACACGACGAAGGGCAACCGCGTCATCAATCACAAAGGAATCGCGATTTCCCCGACGGTCAAGGAAGGCTATATCCTGCGCGTCAGCGACGATCTGCTTCGCATCATGGAGATGACGACCGGGCAGCTTCCGGTCACGTTCCCGGTGACCACGCAGGACATTACGCCGTACGGCAACGGGCTCTATCACATTAACAGCATCCTGCAGCCTTGCGTCACGACTGCTGCGCCGGTCGTCGGCGTCGCGATTACGGCGCAATCGACCGTGCCCGGCTGCGGGACAGGGGCAAGTCATGAAGTCGACATCGCGCTCGCCGCGCGCTTCGCGGTGGAGGTCGCCAAGGAATTCACGAATGAAGTCTGTTCCTTCTATAATAAGGAGGAGTTCGGGCATATGCTTAACCTGTACGGACCGATGAATGCGCTGCAGACGCTGGGAAAAACGGTGCAAGCTTAACCCTGCGAGGTCATTCGCCTTGTGGCTTAAGGCCCCGCCGCAAGAGAGAAAGGAGGCTGCCGGGATGGAACGAAGCGACAGCCGGCAACGCGTCACAATAGGTCTCATTACGATAGGACAAGCGCCGCGAACGGATGTGCAGCCATTGATTGAGCGCTGGCTGGCGCCTTGTGCGGATATCATCCAGCTTGGCGTGCTCGATGGTATGGCGGTGGCGGAGATAGAGCGCGAGCTTGGCCCGCAGCAGGGCGAATTCGTCCTCACGACGCGGCTGGCTGACGGTCAAGCCGTCGTCCTGTCCGCGGCCAAAACGGAAACGGCAATGCAGCGCTTGATTGACGAGTGCGAACGGCAGGGCTGCCAAGTAATCATTCTGCTCTGCACCGGGGCTTTCCAGCATCTTGCCGCTGAACGGGCTTTATTGATTGAACCGGAGCGGATACTGACCCCCGCGATTGCGAAGCTGGCCGGCGGGACGCAGATTGGACTAATCATTCCGCTCGCGGAGCAAGCGGAGGAGATGCGCCGGAAATGGGGCGCGTTCGGCGCTTCGATTACGACGGCAGCCGCTTCTCCCTACACGGCGACGCGGGAGCAGCTTGCGGCCGCCGCACAGGAACTGAGAGCTGCCGGCGCCGGAATCATCGTGCTCGATTGCATGGGGTACACGTTAGAGCATCAGCAGATCGCCAGAGAAGCGAGCGGATGCTTCGCGCTGCTGTCGAGCAGCTTGCTGTTCAAGCTGGTAACAGAATTGTGCGAGTAAAGGTTAGAACGATGGGAATTTTGACAGATGATAACCGCCTGTTGCTTGCGGATGCAAGCAGCGGGCGGTTTTTAAGTTTGGGCCTGCTTTTACCTGCTCTGAGGCCGCTCTATTCTGGAAAGGATGCGCCTTCTCCCGCCCTTAGCTTCACTATCCCATCGGTTCAGACTGATGGGGAAGTGCGGGATGACTACACTTCTAAGTATAAGCAGCAAGTATGTATAGGCAGCAAGGAATGCCTGCCCCGCCTACACGATGGCAGTGTTGCTGCACGGGGGCCGACGAGCTCTAGATCCCCATGTATATTAAGAACAGAATCGGGATGTCTGCTCGCCGCTTCTGAAGCAAATACTACCTGCGCCCTGGCTCTACCCGAATATTTGACCCCGCCCCGCAACAACAAGGGACGGTCCCCTAATCATGTTACAGGGTAAGATGGGGCAACTCGAAGGGCAAGAAGGGCAACAGGGAACATTGAGAGGTTAAAGACGGCGACGGGCCAAGCAGCGTAAGAGAGATGTGGCAGAGAAATCCTGCAAAAGCGCAGGATTTTTCGTGATTTGAGACGTTATTTGGTGAAATTCCTGCATAAACCAGGCTGTTGAGAAAGAAGTTTTGAGTAGGAAAATGGATATTTCCACCATCCTGAAAACTGCACCATTTCCCTGGACACGCCCATCCGGCAGTCGAAATCCGCAAAACTCCACGATTTCTCCAGACGCTCCTATTCAGTAAGCGAAATCCTGCATAAATACAGCAATTCGATAGGGACGACGATTCCAGAAAGGGAATCCTGCAAAATTACAGGAATTTTCCCCGTTTC
>OGSV01000320.1_pt1 | contig 19708 bp, 15 predicted proteins | sample 1574221 | NCBI WGS metagenome assembly OGSV01 (sample SAMN03295823, study PRJEB24534) | human gut metagenome | isolation source: fecal sample 4 from infant 3 | host: Homo sapiens | place: USA: Pittsburgh, PA | collected 2014-07 | reverse complement strand
CATATCACGTATCTCACTCTGACATTGTTGGACAAACCAGAAAAAAAGAGATTATGATGCCGCGTCAGATTGTTTGTTATCTTGCACGTGAAATGACAGACAACACCTTAGAACAGATTGGTAAGCATGTTGGCGGACGAAAGCACGCAACTGTTTATTACAGTGTAAGCGAGGCAGAAAAAGCAATTAAAGAGTCTCGTGTTCTATACGATAGAGTTATGCAGCTAAAAGACATAATTCTCAATGACTAAGTAAGGAGTGTTAAAAAGCTCTCAAAGACCTTTCAAGTTGTGTTGGTAAGTGTTTGATTTTTGTAATATGAGTTTTCTACAATTTAAGAAACGTAAGGAGTGTAGAAAAAGTTTCAATAGATGGGATACAAACTTTTAGGCATCAACCAGCACAAAGATTAATATTTAAACGTTTCAACAAGCATTATTATTACTAAGTTCTTTATTGTTAAATAAGTAATATATATAAGGGGCACGTTCATGATTTTCTCCGTAAGTCAGTCTTCTTTAGCAAAGGCTCTTTCTATTGTAAGTAAAGGTATGAGTTCTAATGCAACTCTTCCTATTCTTACAGGAGTTCATCTGTCAGCAGCAGACGGTATGTTAGAGTTGCAATCTACCGATCTTTCCATTTCTATTCGCTGCAAGATTCCTGCTAATGTAGAAGATCCTGGCCAAACAGTTTTATCTGGTAAAACGCTCCTTAATATTGTAAAAAACCTTAGTGGTGGGACCATTCGTTTTACTACAACTAGCTCAATGTGTACGATAACCTGCGGATCTTCTCAGTTTAATTTGATTGTGCTCAATCCTGTAGACTTCCCAGAGTTTCCTGAGTTTGTGCTCGAAAGGTCTGTAGAACTTCCTGCTACATTACTTTCTACAATGGTAGATAAAGTATACCGTGCAACTTCAAAAGACACTTCTCGCCCTGTATTGTCCGGCGTTTTAATGACTGTCGAAAATAACGTGATTCGTTTAGTAGCAACGGACTCTTTCCGCTTGGCGGTCTGCGATACCAACGTGGAAACTTCTGCACTTAACGATGGCTTTGAGATGATTATTCCCGGTACCGTATTTCATGATGTGCTTACTATTCCATCAGAGAGCGAGACTATCTTAATTGGCAGTACTGATAGTCAAGTTGTTTTTGTTTTTGGTGATACTACTTATGTTTCCCGTCGTATTGAGGGCAATTTCCCTAACTACAAGCAACTTCTTCCCACTTCAAGTCAAACAACAATAAAATTGTCTTCATCTGATCTTTCTGGTGCTCTTAGGCGTGTAAGTACCATCTCTACCACTAATCCCAAGGTTTGTATGGATATTAATATGGATGAGGCAAGTATTAAGCTCTCTACTTCTTCTCCTGATATGGGGGAAGCGTCTGAAACGCTACCAGTAGAAGTAGAAGGCAATCCTATGACCATTGCACTTAATTATCGCTATATAGAGGATTGTGTTTCTGCAGCGGGTTCTGACGCGCAACTTACACTTGAGCTGCAAGACGCAATGCGCCCTGCGGTCTTTAAGACTTGGGGAAAGATTAACTATTTGTATTTGCTCATGCCCGTAAGGATGTAGTTTGTGTCGCTGTTAGTCCGCGAACTTTCACTCATACACTTTAGAAATGCCCAAGATAAGACTCTTATCATGGGTCAGGGGACTACTATTCTTATTGGTCCTAATGCAGTAGGTAAGACCAATACAATAGAAGCGTTGCATCTCCTAACAACAGGATCATCTTTTAGACACGCCCGCGCTTCAGAGTTGCTCTTACATGGAGAAGAACAAGGTCGTGCCTGTGCGCGGCTTGAGGGGGACGGGCGTGTTGTTACGGTTGAGTGCACTGTTACTGCAAATAAAAAAACCTTTAAGCGCAACGGCAAGGCCTGTCGAGCTCAAGATCTTCTTGGTACTCGTATGTCTATCTTGTTTTGTCCTGATGATCTAAATAGCATTAAAGGCTCTGCAAGCTACAGGCGTACCGCTCTTGATGCCTTTGGCTCTCAAGCGCATAAAAGTTATAACAATGTATTGCGTACCTATACCCGTGCAATTGAGCAACGCAACGCCCTTCTTAAAGATCCTTTTGTAGATACCTCAGTACTTACTGCATGGGATGAATCCATCGCTTTGGGTGGCGCTACCCTTCTTTCACACAGGATTGGCCTCTTTAAGCAGCTAGTTCCGCTTATTCAAAATGCCTATACAACTATTTCTGGTGGGGAAGTGTTGGACTGTACCTACCAAAGCACGATTTCTGACAACATAGTTGATCTATCTCGAGAAGAAATCCAACAAAGCTTTTATGAGAGGCTCCAACAAAAGCGTGAAGATGATCTTCGTCGGCTGCAAACAACAGTAGGCCCCCATAGAGATGACCTTCTCTTTAGTATCAATGGAGTAGATGCACGAACCTATGGTTCACAAGGACAGCAGCGCTCTATTATGCTGGCATGGAAAATGGCAGAAGTGCAACTTGCCCAGCAGCTTGTTGGCGAGAAACCCCTGCTTTTGTTAGATGATGTTATGAGTGAGCTTGACGTAAGGCGCCGTGAAGCAATGTTGTCGTTTATCTCGCAAGGAATTCAAACAGTAATCACCACTACGGATGCATCGTACTTTTCAAAAGAGGTATTAGAACAAGCAAAGGTGATTACTTATGGCTTATAAACGGCGCACTATAGATTTACAGCCAGAGGGAATGAAGCTTGTTCAAAACCATATATATAATGCTGCTGAACTCATGGATGGCTTACTTAATTCAGATCTTTCTAGTGGTTTATCGGATAATCAAAAGGCATACCGTGCGTGGTTTGGTGCCAACGGAAAATTTGAACAAGCTCATACCTGTGGAGTCTTTTTAAAAGATATGTCCGCACAAAAGCGTCTGCCCGTATTGTATGTGTATATAGATAAAAGTGGCGTTTTGCAGGACTTTACAACCAATAAAGAAATCTATATAGTCCGTTTATCACATTTTGGGTTCGAGGTATCTGATATTCAATTTAGGTTATCTAAATATCCTAAACGCCAAACACCATCCCAGCGTGATAAAACTGATATGTCTAATAAGCCACCTTTGCAAGAACTTACTCAAAAACAAAAAAAGCAAGCACATGACTTAACAAAAGGACTTTCAGAGCCACTCAAAACAAAAGTCTACAACGCGATAATTTCTTCAATGAGGAGACAAACGAGTAGGGAATCATTTAAGTAGATAATCTACCGTTAAATTGTCTCTGAAAGCTTTACAGAGGCATTTTTAAGTGTTCAAAATAAGCTTTTTTACACAGGCATAGTCATAAACGAACAAAACGAGTAAAATTTATAGTCACTTCAACAGTGTTGGTTGTACAGCCAAGTCATTGAGCACAATTTTATTTTCATAGAAGGGACGGGTAGTGGCAGCTCAAACGAAAAAAGAGAACTCTTACGATGTCGATGAAATTCAAATTCTTGAAGGCCTCGAAGCAGTTCGTAAGCGTCCTGGTATGTATATTGGTACCACCTCTGCATCTGGACTTCATCACTTGGTATGGGAGATTGTAGACAACTCAGTAGATGAAGCCATGGCAGGGTTTTGTAAAAAGATTAAGGTAACCGTACATCCCGACAATTCTATTACGGTAGAAGATAATGGTCGCGGTATTCCGGTAGCCATACATCCTAAAAAGAAGATTCCTACACTTGAGGTTGTTCTTACTATTTTGCACGCTGGTGGTAAGTTTGATAACACAGCTTATAAGGTTTCGGGCGGTCTTCATGGCGTAGGTATTTCTGTTGTAAATGCTCTTTCTAAACGTCTTATTGCGCAGGTAAAGCGTGATGGTTTTATTTATGAGATGGAATTTTCTCGTGGTAAAACCACCAAAAAGATGACTAAGGTTGGCAAGACTAAAACTACTGGTACAACGGTTACATTTTGGCCAGATGAAGAAATTTTTGAAACAACCACCTATAACTTTGATGTACTGAATGATCGCCTGCAGGAAACAGCGTTTCTCAACCGTAACCTTAAGATCATTTTGACGGACGAGCGCGAGCTAACGCCTCGTACCGTTGAGTACTGCTATGCTGGTGGCATTGTGGACTTTGTTAAGTTCCTCAACGATGGCAAAGATGTTTTGCAAGGTCTTTCCAAGCCTATTTTTATTGAAGGCAAATCTGATCCAAGTGCCCCTGCTTCTCAAATGGGTGAGGTAGAAGTTGCGCTGCAATGGAATAAGGGCTTCTCGGAGCGTACGCTTTCTTTTGCAAATGACATCTTTACCGAAGAGGGCGGCATGCACCTTACCGGTTTTCGTAATGCCCTTACTAAAGTGATCAATGAGTACGCTAAGAAAAATAATCTAATAAAAGGAAAAGATCCCGATCTTCAAGGTGATGATATTCGAGAAGGTCTAACGGCGGTTATTTCCGTTAAGCTGCCCGATCCGCAGTTTGAGGGCCAAACTAAGGCAAAACTGGGTAGTTCTTATATGCGTACGCTTACCAACCGTGTGGTATCCAATGGTTTGGCAGAGTATCTGGAAGAGCATCCTACCCAAGCAAAAGATATTTGTAAAAAGGCCATGCAAGCAGCAAAGGGTCGCTTGGCTGCTCAAAAGGCACGTCAGGCTACACGCAAATCGCCACTCCTAGGTTCTTCCATGCCTGGTAAGCTAGCAGATTGTTCAGAAAAAGATGCCGCTCGAACAGAATTGTTCATTGTTGAGGGTGATTCCGCAGGTGGTTCTGCCAAGATGGCTCGCGACCGTGGTATCCAGGCGGTATTGCCTCTGCGCGGAAAAATTTTGAACGTGGAGCGTGTTCAGCAGCATCGTGCGCTTGATTCTGACACCATTAAATCTCTTATTACAGCAATTGGTACGGGCATTGGTGAGGAGTTTGATATCCAAAAAGCTCGATATCATAAGATTGTTATCATGACGGACGCTGATGTAGACGGTGCGCACATTCGTATTTTGCTGCTTACCTTCTTCTATCGCTATATGAAACCCATGATTGACGCTGGCTACATTTACGTAGCCCAGCCACCTCTTTATCAACTTAAGCCTAAAGGTCACAAGAACGGTAAATATATTTATACCGATGAAGAGCTTGCTTTAGAGGCACGTCAGTTTACGGATTCTTCTAAGTACACCGTTCAGCGCTATAAGGGTCTTGGTGAGATGGACCCCGAACAGCTGTGGAGCACCACGATGGAACCAAAGAACCGCATCCTTTTGCGTGTGACAATCGATGATGCTATGGCGGCTAATAGGGCGGTTTCCGATCTTATGGGCTCGCAGGTAGAGAAGCGCAAAGACTTTATTCAAACCCATGCGCGTGACGTGCGCTTTCTGGACATTTAAGACATCTAAGAAAGGTATATCGTGGCAGACGATACAAACAATCACGACGATTTCCTCGACGACGATGCCGATACTACCAACGAGTTTGATAATGACTTTGTTGATGAGGAAGAAGACTACGAGCCTGAGACAGACGAGTTCGATGAGCTTGATGACGGCTCTGACGATTTAGAAGATGAGGACCTCGCAGATGTTCAGAGCCCTGTGCAGCAGGGCTCCCTGGGCGGAGGCGCTGGACTTTCTCGCACTATTTCTGATGAAGCCGGTACTCGTATCTCTTTGGAAGATATCCATGGCGGCGCCATTAAACCAACTGACATGAGTGAGGAAATGAAACAGTCCTTCCTCGAATACTCCATGTCCGTTATTGTCGCCCGCGCCCTACCTGACGTTCGCGACGGCCTCAAACCGGTACATCGTCGTATCTTGTACGCAATGAACGAGGCAGGCATTACTCCAAACAAGCCCCATAAGAAGTCCGCCTGGACCGTTGGTGAAGTTATGGGTAAGTACCACCCTCATGGCGACTCTGCAATTTATGAGTCCATGGTACGTATGGCCCAAGACTTTTCTATGCGTTTTCCTTTAGTGGATGGTCATGGTAACTTTGGTTCCATTGACGGTGACCCCGCTGCAGCAATGCGTTATACCGAGGCCCGTCTTACCCGTGGTGCCATGGAGCTACTTTCTGGCCTTAACGAAGACACAGTGGATTCTCAGCCAAACTATGATGAGTCTCTCTCTGAACCCGCGGTGTTACCAGCGCGTTTTCCTAACCTGTTGGTAAACGGGTCTTCAGGTATTGCTGTTGGTATGGCTACCAACGTACCCCCTCACAACCTGCGTGAGGTAGCTGCTGCCATCAACATGATGATCGACAATCCCGAGGTAACGCTTGACGAGCTTATGACCGTGTTGCCTGGTCCCGACTTCCCAACCGGTGGCATTATCATGGGTACCGAGGGCATCCGTGATGCGTATGAAACGGGCCGCGGCTCCATTACTATTCGCTCCAAAGTGCATGTGGAGAACATCAACAAGGGGTCCCGCCAGCGTTTGGTTATTACAGAGATTCCCTACCAGGTAAATAAGGGTCTTCTCCAGGAAAAAATTGCGCAAGCGGTTAACGAGAAAAAAATCGATGGCATCAGCGATATGCGCGATGAGTCCAACCGTAAGGGCATGCGCATTGTACTTGATCTAAAGCAAGGTACGGTTCCTCAGGTTGTGCTCAACAACCTGTACAAGCGTACACAACTTCAGGCTAACTTTGGTGTTATCGACATTGCGCTGGTAGACGGCGTTCCTCGCACCCTTTCTTTGCGCGAAATGCTGCACTACTACATTCAGCATCAGATTGATGTCGTCACACGTCGTACTACGTATCGCCTGGATAAAGCACGCAAACGTGTTCATATTCTTGAAGGTCTGCTTATTGCTGTCGATAATATCGACGAAATTGTGCATATTATTCGCTCTTCGCATGACGATGCCGAGGCTAAGGCACGTATGAATGAGCGCTTTGGTATTGATGACATTCAAGGTGAAGCAATTCTTCAGATGCGCCTACGCCGCCTTACCGGCCTAGCTCGTGATGAGCTTGCTACTCAGATTGCAGAGCTACATAAGCAGATTGCCTACTACGAGGATCTTCTTGCCCATGAGGACAAAATCCTTGGGGTTATCAAGGAGGAGTTAGCGGAAATTGTTGCTAAATATGGTGACGATCGTCGCACCAAGATTTCTGCGCAAGAAGCCATTGACCTGGATGTTGAAGACCTTATCGCCGAAGAAGATATGGTGGTTACCGTAACGCGCACTGGTTATGTAAAGCGTCTTCCTGTTGCTACCTATCGTTCACAAAAACGTGGTGGCAAGGGAGTTTCTGGCCTCTCGCTTAAGGAAGATGATTTTGTCGAGCATCTCTTTGTGTCTTCCACCCATGATTATGTGTTGTTCTTTACCAATCTTGGAAAGGTATATCGTAAGAAAGTCCACGAACTACCTGTTGGTTCGCGTGCTTCTCGCGGTTCTGCTCTTGTCAACGTGTTGCCGCTGGCAGAAGGAGAGCATCTCAAGGCGGTTATCACTACCCGTGATTTTCCTGCCGACGAGTACCTCATGTTTGCTACCAGCAACGGCATGATTAAAAAGACAGCCATGAGTGCCTATGACCGTACTCGCCATGACGGCATTATTGCTATCAATCTCAAAAATGGCGACGAGTTGATTGACGTGCGCCGTGTTAAACCAGGATTCAAGGTCATTTTGGTTTCCACAGACGGCAAGGCAATTGTTTTTGAAGAGGATCAAATCCGCGCAATGGGCCGCGATACCTCTGGTGTTCGTGGTATTACCCTTAAGGGTACTGCCAAGGTTTTAGGTATGGAGATCTCTAACGGCCAGGGAGACCTGTTTGTTATTACCGAGAAGGGCTATGGTAAGCGCACGCCCATTGCTGACTATCCCGTTCATAACCGTGGTGGCCAGGGAGTCTTTACCATCCAAATGACTGCTCGTAAAGGCGAACTTGCTGGTATGAAGGTTGTTGGCCCCCAACATGAGCTGGTTATTGTGTCCGAAGAGGGCATCCTGATTAGGGTAAAGGTCAGTGACATCAGCAAGCTTGGTCGTTCTACTCAAGGCGTAAAGGTCATGAACGTCTCTGAGTCTGACCGAGTTACCGCAGTTGCTCGTATGATTGCCAAAAAGGCGACTGCAAAGAAAGTTGATGAGAATCAGACTTCGTTTGATCTGCTTGCCGCTGGCGAGAAAAGCACGAGTGAAGAAGCACCAATAGACATTGGTGAAGAAGAGCAGATCGCTCCTGACTTAGATGATGAAGAGTAATCGTTAGAGGATATCTAAGGCGCAATTCAGTATGATGAGTTGCGCCTTTTTGTGCTTTATCTATAGTTGGCAGTCGTATATCTGATGCACTGTAGTGTGATGGGAGCTTCATGGTGCGGAGGAAGTTTTTATCTAAGAGAAACCGTACAACCACAGGCCTTATTGCGGGTGTGCTTATTATCAGTACGCTGTTCCCGTCCTTTGCACAAAATGGTTTTAGCCAGCTGGTAAGTGCAGCTTCTCACTTTTTGCCACTGCAGTCTCAGCAGGTTCGTACAGTAAGCTCAGCGTCAGGTAGTCAAGCAAGACAGCAGGGATATACCAGCTGGGACGAGCAGGAAAGCCCTAACTATGTTCGCCTTGTTGGTCCTTCTCGTATAGATCAGGTCGTGGAGAGCGGGCAAGTTTTATATGCCGGTCTTGATAGCTTAGGTCGTACGCTTGAGGTTCATGCTTGTATTACGTATCAAATGATGGAAGGTGGTATGGCGCGCGAGCGCGAACAAATGTCCAATCCTTCTGGTTGGCCTCGCAAGAACCCTGAGGTTCAAATTGAGCTGTATAACGGCTCGTTTTATAGAGGGCGCCTTTGGAATAGAAGCCATCTTTTGGCAAAGTCTTTAGGTGGTAAAGAGACTGTAGAAAACCTAGTTACCGGCACGCGCATGCAAAATGTGGGAGCTAATGATGGCCAGGGCGGAATGGCCTTGGTGGAAACAGCAGTAAGGAACTGGCTTAAGGCACATCCCTCTGGTACCGTTCAGTTTGTGGCAACCCCTATTTATGAAGGGGATGAGCGGATCTGTCGCTCAGTCATTGTGGATGTAAAGACTTCCGATGGGTTTATCGACGAAGAAGTAGAGGTCTATAACGCCGCAAAAGGCTATGAACTTAATTACTATACCGGTGAAGCTATAGCACAGCAGTAAGTTGGCATATGGCCACTTGCTTATGATACAAGAGGATTAAAAGACAAAGAGGACTTACGAGAAATCCTCTGGAGAAAGCCCTTCAATAAAGCTATGAAACTCAGCGAGCTCTTTTTCTTGCTCATCTTTCTTAATCGTTTTAAAGTCAGGATATGATGCTGTCATAAGTACGTCAGATTCTGCAAAGATGGGTGCTTTGGTGCGCACAGCGAGCGCAACGGCATCCGAAGGACGGCAATCAATAGCCTTACGCTCTTTGTTTGCGGTAAGCAAATGTACCGAAGCAAAGAAGGTAGGCCCTTCAACTTTAGAAATGGTAACACTGGTAACCGTAGCACCAAGCTGGGTGATAACAGCTTGAAGTAAATCATGAGTGAGAGGGCGCTGGTGAGGGATATTATCCACACCCATGCCAATAGCACTTGCTTCTGTCATGCCAATACGGATGGGAAGCTGCGTTTGGGCATAAGGACTTGAACTATGACGAGGGCGAAGGGTAATGAGCGAAGTAGCCGGTCCGTTGCCAACAACAATAGATTCAATGTCCATACGAACCATGCTCATGTCTTCACCTCGATTCTTACTTTTTGCTCAAAGATATGTGCTAGCTATGTTACCCAAAAACATTGTAAGAATACAAAAAATATGTTGACCTTTTAAATTTACTGACGTATTATGTTTTCTTGCGTTGGGCCCGTAGCTCAGTTGGTCAGAGCGTCCGGCTGATAACCGGGAGGTCACAAGTTCGAACCTTGTCGGGCCCACCAACACTTCGTCAATAGTCACCTTAGCGCTAGCCGAGTCGCCGCTAAGGTGATTATCGCCGGGGCCTTAGCTCAGCTGGGAGAGCGCGGGCTTTGCAAGCCTGAGGTCAGGGGTTCGATCCCCCTAGGCTCCACCAGAACGCGAAGCGTCGAACTCTATTCTTTTTCAAGAATGAGTTCGCGCTTGTCTATAAATTCGAGGGTTGCTAATAGCAGCCCTCGTTTTTTTGTTTGCAGGAAAAGCAAGATTTCAAGAACAAAGAGAGAGCGTGTGACTCGCTGGCGCTTTCGCGCCGCTCGCCACACGAAGAAGACGAGCTGGGCACAGGGAAAAGGTGGGGTGTGTGGAAAAACTCGTTTTAATTTTTTCCACGCATATTTTGCTGACTATCAAGGGCTTTGAGGCGAATCGCTATTTTTGTGTGGGATTTTCGTTTTTGATTTTCCCACGCATTTTTTGTTGATAGTCAAGGGCTTCAGACCGTTTGTGGAAATGTGGGAAAAAATATCTATTAGTCTATATATATTTTATCCTGTGCTCCCTTTTAATTTTATATAGGGGGGAGTTGAAAAAAATCTTCCACATCTCCACATTTGCCTTGAAGCCCTTGTGTGCGTTGAAAAAATGCGTGGGAAAATGAAGTGCCATTTTTTCCACATACTGCCCTCAAAAAAATATTTTTTGCCTCTTTTTCTGTGCCCTGTTGTCTTGCTTGCCTTGCCTGCGTTGGGGTTTATCGAAAATGGGTGTTTTCAGGCCTGCGTTTGAGCAGTTCACAGGCTTAAAAAAGCTTGATTGGAGAGTTTATCTTTGGTATAATTGACTCAAAATTAAATAGTTCACGAGTGGTTATCGCATTTGTGCAACCCTGTTTTTCTGTTCGGGGGAGCACTTAAAAGCGACCTACGCTCATATCGCACGAATGGTAAACGGGCGGTGAACCTTTAGGAGAAATCCTATCGGTTCGCCGCCCGTTTTTGTTTGCCAAGAAAGGTAGGAAATAGATATGTCAAAAGCTACGAAGACGAAGCACACGAAGTTCGGAGAACTTACGTATTCCGAGTATTCAAATCTGATGGCGGCTCTATCGCATAAGGATTTGATGACCATGGACGAGGCGACGGTGTTCTTTGACATCGGGCGCGCACGCTTGCAGCGCATCATCCAGCTGCCGGAAGCGGACTTTGTTGTCATGAGTGGTAAGAAGAAGCTCATCGCCCGTGAGAGATTCCGCGACTACATCCTTGCCGGACACAACATCAATCCGTGATTTAAGGCAAAAAGAAAGGTTGCCCCGTGCCGTGCTAAGCAAATGGGACAACCACTTTCAATCTGTGTAAAGAATACCATAAAACTGCTGATAATGCAAGGTATTTCCTCTACATGGGTTGAGCAAGAACGAAATTCATGAAGGAGGAAATACAACATGATACAAACATACGATGAAATTATTGATTTTGAGACGCTGGACTATCTGAACCAGATGGACATGGACAATCCGCCGTCACCTATGACGATTAAGCGAGAGATTCTTGAGTCCATCAACAGGGCGATTGATGCCCATAATAAGGGACCGGAAGACCCGCCCGGGTCTGGCGAGTTTCCGTCCCCCATGAAGGGCGACGACAAGTACAAGAAGCTCAAGACCCTGCCAACGAGGCAGGTTGCCTTGATTCTCATTCATCGACACCGCGTGCGTCGCATCAATGTCGGAGGTACCAAGACCAAGAACTACGCGCTCGGCATGTATATCTTCGAAGGGGTGGACGAGGGAATCTACGACTTTGACGAGGACAAGATTTGTGCTTTGGCATCCGAGTACAACGCGATTGACGACTATCGCAACTGGAAGGCTGTTCTGGAGGCTCTCAAGGTATTGGCGCCTATTGCCGTGCCTTGTGCGGATGCGGATTTAGTTGCCGTCGGCAACGGCATCTACGACTACTCCACGAAAATCCTCATGGGCTTCGACCCGGAGCTTGTGTTCACAACGAAGTCGCATGTCAACTTCGTGGACAACGCACAAAACCCGCACATCACCATGCCTGACGGCGAGGTCTGGGACGTGGATAGCTGGATGCAGGGGCTCTCTGACGTCCCTGAGGTTGTGGATTTCCTCTGGCGTGTGCTTGGCGCAGTGATACGCCCTAACGTGCCTTGGAACCATTCTATTTGGCTGCTGTCTGAGGTCGGCAACAACGGCAAGGGCACGCTGTGCCGACTGATGAGAAATCTGCTCGGTGATGGCGCCCATACGTCAATCAACCTCAAGCAGTTCGCCGAGCAGTTCGGACTGGACGATTTGCTGAACGCATCGGCGATTATCACTGACGAAAACGACACGGATACTTACATCGACAGCGCAGCGACCTTGAAGTCAATCATCACGGGCGACCTCGTCACGATTGACCGCAAGTTCAAGAGCAAGGTTAAGCTTCAGTTCCGCGGGATGATGGTGCAGTGCGTCAATTCTATGCCGCGTGTCAAGGATAAAACGCCGTCGTTTTACCGCCGTCTGTGCATCGTCCCGATGAACAAGCAGTTCGAGGGACATGAGCGCAAGTACATCAAGGACGATTATCTGGGACGTAAGGAAGTGCTCGAGTACGTCCTCTACAAGCTTCTGGCTACGACGAACTGCTACGAGCTTGACCCACCTAAGGCGTGCCTTGACTTGCTTAATGAGTACAAGGAGTTCAACGACCCTGTGCGTGCCTTCATGGCAGAGGTCATGGGACAGCTAGCGTGGGATTTGGTACCTAATCAGTTTCTTTACGACCTGTATTGCCATTGGTATACGCGCAACGTCAAAGGCAAGCCAGTTGGCAAGGGCGCATTTCTCAAGCAGATGCGTGTGATTCTTTCAGACTATCCCGGATGGACGGTGACGGATAACTGCCGTCGTGGCACGAAGATGGACGCACCCGAGCGCCTGATTCTCGATTACGGAGTGGTCGAGTGGATGAATGCGAGTTACACGGGCAGTGACTGGAAGAAGCGCTGTGCGTCGGATGACTTGAAGGAGTTTTATTTGGGTCTTGAGCGCACATCACCTGCGGTCTCTAGGTGTGATGATTTCTCACCCGAGGAGGACTGACATGCTCGCAGCAAGTCGCTTGATTTTAGTCTCCGCTCTGGCGCCTTCGTGGTCTCTTTTTGACCAAGTTCGCACCAATGTGAGACCAACGATTGACATGCTCGCAGCAAGTCGCTTGATTTTGGTCTCCGCTCTGGCGCCTTCGTGGTCTTTCTTGGGACCACGTTCGCACCAATATGAGACCAACAAGAGTCCAATAAATCGATGCCATGCCCGTCCGTTTTCGGTGGGGATGCCGTCGATTTTTCGATGCGGCATGCCGCCTCGTCCGCCCATCGGATTGGTGCATCCGCATCTCGATTTTCAGTGGGGCAGTCGTGCCCTAGGTGCCGAGTCGTCGGCACCATCAGACCCGTGCCCCGGGGTCTGGATTTCGGGGTCGAGGGGCGAAGCCCCCGCAAGCTACATCCTGCGTCAAGCCCGAGCGAAGCGAGGGTTTGTACGCACAGGATGTCTGCTTGCGTTAATTCCCTTTTCTGCGCAATTTGCGCATGGCGCGAAAGCGTCATGTTCCATAAGTTTACAAGGAGGATTTCAGTTATGAGAAAAGATAAGAAGCATGCAGGCAGACGTCCTGCTTCTAGTGAGAGAAACCGAAAGTCGAGCACGGTAAAGATTCGTGTTACCGACTTTGAGGCGGCGGCGATTAAGTTGCAGGCGAATCAGTGGGGCGTGACGGTCTCGCAGTACCTTCGCGATGCCGCGCTGAACCGCGAGATGCGAAAAATGATTATCACGAATAATTCCGACCTCAATTTGCTTACCGCCGAGGTGAACAAAGTTGGCATCAACCTCAACCAGATTGCGCGACGTTTGAACGCAAGCGCGAGCTATCGGGAGTGCTTCGGAGTGAGTTCGATGCGAGAGGGTGAGGTGCTTGCAGAGCTGAAGGATTTGCAGTCGAAATTTGCAAGCATCGACAGGCAGTTGCTAGAGGCGCGAGAGGAGTTTTCGCGTGAGCAGACCGATAAGATTTTCGACTACGAGGACTACCTGAGAGCGAAGGAGTTTTGGCTTCCAGGAGAGGGAGGTGAGACGTATGGCGACGACGTACATCCATCCGCTTAAGAGTGCGAAAGCGAGCATGATTTACACCGAGCTTGGCAATGGCGAGAAGAAGAGGACGCATGAGGTCGAGGGCACCACGAGGGCAGCCTTTGAGGTCGGTGACATGCCGCGAGACGACATGGCGGTATATGCCGAGGAAGTTCACAAGAGGCATCCTCTATCGAGTTATGAGGCGTTTGAGGTTCGTGTTTCGTTTTCGCCAGATGAGCTCAAGGCAGGAGACACCGATGACGAGCAGATAGCCGGTGAACACAGTTACAAGCTGTGCAAGAAGCTCTACCCGAACTCGATGTGCTACGTCACCGTGCATAACGATGGCAAGGGAGGGTGCGTGCATGCGCACTGCCTCGTCGTGAACCACGATGAGGTGACGGGGCAGACGCTGCGAGATAATCGGCGACATTTCGAGGTCAAGAATGCGAGCGACGAGCTTGCAGCCGAGGAGGGGCTTTCTGTCATCGGAGTGCCCAAATTCGAGCGCGACCACAGAACAGAACCTACGACATGGGAGAAGCGCCGCGATAGGTGCGACGGATTTGAGCGGAGGCTGGGCGACCGCGTGCAGAAAGCCCGCGATGAGTCCAAGTCCCTTGACGAGTTCAAGCATAACTTGAGCGTCTATGGCGTCGAGCTGATGGAACAGAGGCGCATGGGCAAGGATGGTGAGGAGCATGAGGCTTGGTGCTACAAGATGATGGACGTCTACGGCTCCAAGCCACGCAAGCGCCGCCGCAAGGCAAAGCTTCTAGCCGACGACCTGACGAAGGATTCTATCGAGTCCTATTACGCCGAGAAGGCGCTAGAAAGCCCAAATAAGCCCGCAGAAGACGTTAAGCCTAGCGTTGTGCCTATCGAGCAGGAAAAGCCCTCAGAAGGTGAATATGAGCACCCTAGGGGCGATGTGGAGCCAGAGGAGACATATTCCCTTCTCGATGACTACAGGGTCGATTCTGAGGACGTTAAGGGCTTTACGGATAGTCTGGAGTCTCAGTATCGCAGGAGGGCGATTCACGATGGCAGAGACCTGAGGCGTGATGCTATCTATGCTCAAATCAGACTGGCGCAGAAGACGTCAATCGAGACCACAGAGAAGCTGCAAGCTGACGTGGATGCAGCCCGCGCCCAGTTCAAGGCAGACAAAGCGGTTGTGGATGAGATGAAGGCTCACAGGGCACCGAGCCTGTACGGGCTGAGGCAGTGCTTCAAGTTTGCGGGCAGTCAGAAGGGCAAGGCCCCGTTCGAGCGCATGTTGGATGACATGTTCGCTCAGATGATGGCTGAGCTGATGAGGCAGATGATTGAGGAGCAGCGAAGACAGGCACGCGAGGAGGCAGAGAAGCGTCTTTACGAATCCCGAAAGAACATGTGGGATGCGGAGAAGAGACTCAAGGCTGCAAATCGTGCCATTGACCACGAGATGAGCCGAACAGGCGGCAGAAGGGTCACAAGCCACATGCAGGATGTTTACGAGGCAGATAAGACAGCGTATAAGACCGATAGCGAGCAGTACGAGTAAAAAAATAAGCGGTTCCCGTGGTGGGAGCCGCTTATTTTTGCTCTAGTGAAACTCAGGTGCTGGAACTCCGCTCCATGCGGTGCCGAAGTGGGTGATGCCCCATACGTAGATGTGCAGCTCGTCATCGTAGAAGACAAGCTCATCGGTATGCTCAAGCAAGAAGTCCGGGTCAGAGATGATGTAGAACTGGAAAATCTCATCCCCCTCCCCGAAGTCCCCGTTTATCAGGTCAAGATTGCGTATCGTGATGTCGTTTGCAAGCACCATTCCACCTACCTGCCGTGCCAAATCCTCATAGTTCTTGATGTAGTCCGAGTAGTTCATGAAAGCCTCCTTTTTTCATGAGAACCCGGGAGCCGTCAGGCGACCTTTTTACTAAAGAGATAACCCCTATCGTGAAGCTTTTGCTGTAGGCAAGCACTTGCATGAGTTCCTCAGGTGTAGAAGACCGTACCAGGAGCTACCTATGAGTTACGACAGAACGGTAAAACTGTTGGGGAATCGAAAGTGACTAACCAGTCCGGTACATTGTTCTGGGATGACCTTGAACTAGGTGATTATCAGGTAGTTGAAACTAAGTCGCCAGAAGGTTATAAACTGAACACCACGCCGATTAATGTGTCAATTACTGAGCAAGAAAGGCTTGTGTCAGTTACTGCTACTGACCAGCCTGATGCTACACGGCTTAGGGTGTTGAAAACTGATAAGGACGGTAAAGCATTGAAAGGTGCGCAGTTCTTAATTGAAGATGACCACGGGTATATTAAGCAGTTAGACGGCGATACAAACAGCTGGCTGATAGACATTCCTGATGGTAATTACAGGGTTACTGAGACCAAAGCGCCGGGCGGATACTCTCTGCTACCAGAACCGATAGAAATTACAGTAGCAGGAGGAAACGTCAATGTAACTAAATCGATAGGGGAAACTAAATTAAATACTGCCGATAACACGGTAGAACTAACAATTAAAAACTATAAGCAAGGAGAACTACCGAAATTCGGTCAAGGCGGAATATTATGGATGATGGCTGGTGGAATACTGCTAACCATAATTGGCGCATTAAGTTACAGGATGATAGGTAGGAAAGAAGCGGATTAAAATCTCTCGCCTTTAGGCGTTGAGAAAAAAAGACCCCTGTCCTTTCGGGCAGGGGTCTTTCTGTGTGGTAGCGCTGGGTTGGACTTTTTTTGTAGCAGGACTACTCCCAGTGTCCTGGTACGTCTACAACCCATTTTCTACCGGTTACCTTGTTTTCGTAGTGACCACGGTCTTCAGTGTGAGTCACTGCAGGGTGGTGTACGGTTTTAGTTTCAGGATACCATGTATAGCTTACAGGAGTGTCTGCTTTGAGCATTTTATAATCATAAGCTTCCTGTTCTTCGGCGCTGTATGCTATGTGGCCATCGCTAAATCTAAAGATGGTTCTTCCAGTCTTTACTGTTTCGGTCCAAGCAGGTTTGTCTACAATGGTTACTACGTTTGGAATCCATACTTTCTCTGTAGTATTCTCGTAGTGACCTTTTTCTGCTACCCATACTTTAGCTTTTTCAGTAGGCTTTGATGGTTTATTTGCGGATGAAGGCACGGTTGTGACTGTCTTTTCAGGAGCTTTTTCTGTTTCTTTGCTAGCTTTCTCAGTAGACTCTGTGACTTTATCCTTAACTTCATCAGAGACATTTTTGTTAGCTTTAGCGTTCGTATCTACTTTTTCAAGTATTGCTTTTCCAGCATCACCTTTCAAAGATTCATCGCCTTTTGTAACAGCGTTTTTGGCTGTTTCTGCAATATCTTTGATGTCCTCATCAGTTACCTCATCCGAAGGGATAGTTTTATCAAGGTTTACATTTAATTGAGCCTTGTTTTCAGCCTCTTTGGACTTGTCGGTAGATTTGATGTTAAGTGCGAGTTCCTTACTTTTAGTCTTTGGTTTTGCGACCGACCCGTCGTTATTGATTACACCGGTTACGGTGACTTTGTAGTCGCCAGGCGATACTTCAACAGTGCTAGTTTTCTTGCCAGAATCTACAGCGTGGTAGAAGTCTACAGGCTTAGCGCGTTCGTCAGTGCTTTGTACGCGGACGATAGCCGGAGTGGACTCTTCGGTTACTTTTTCGTCTGCAGAGACGTCGATTTTAACTGGCGTCTTTTTGGTGCCCACGGGAACTTCTGCGGTTACTTTGGTTTCGCTAGACACTTTGGTTTCGCTGGATGCAGTATCAGCGGGTTTTGTGCTAAATACTCCAGTTATTCCGGCAATTGAGAGTGCTATTACGGCTAGGATTGCGATGATGATTCCTGCCGTGTGTGGTTTGTGGGTTTTTACCCATGCTGTAAATGTGTTCAACTGTGTTCCTGCCTTCTGTCAGAGCCATTCCCTCTCCAAGCACAGATTTTTCCAAGCATAGAAAAATCTGAATTGAAAAGGTAGAAAATTGCCTCCATGAATTTATTATAACATCTGGTATATGAATGAAATCTGGTATATGAATGAAAAAAACACAGTAAGAGACCTCTGCTGCTGTAATCATTCCTGAATGATTGAAGGAACATACCGAGGAGGTGGCTTCACAGGTGGCAAAGAAATTCGTCCAGAACGATAACAACCTTGCTATTGCCTACTACCGCTATTCGTCGAGCTCACAGAACGATGCCTCTATCGAGGAGCAGCAGGAGCTGGTGCAGCTTTATGCAGCCGAGCACGGTTACAGCATTCTTAAAGAGTATGCAGACCGTGCGATGTCTGGGCAGGACGATAACAGACCGAATTACAAGCTGATGCTTTCAGAAGTCACAAAGCTGCGTCCTGCCGTTCTCATCATGTGGAAGAACGATAGATTGGGTCGTGATGTGTTGCAGCTGACCTATGCCAAGCGAAAGATTCGTGAAGCTGGGTGCAGCATCGAGTATGTTGCGGAGAATGCGCCTGATGTGAGCACATCGCAGGGCAAGTTCACCGAAGCGGTGATGGATGCGTTCGCGCAGATGTGGAGCGATTCGTCACGAGAGAACATTGAGCGAGGGCTGAGGTATAACGCCAAGAACGCGCTATCCAACGGTCAAAAGATATTGGGCTACAGGACGGCGGCGGACAAGCGTTATGAGATTGACCCCGCGAAGGCTCCCGTGGTGCAGAGAATCTTTCACGATTACGTTGATGGCAAGCCGATGCGGCAGATAGCTGATGAGCTGAACGCTCAGGGCATAACTACGGCTCTTGACAGGAAGTTTACGGTCAACGGGCTGAGGAGCGTGCTGAAGAACGACAGGTACACGGGCGTCTATAAGTACGCGGATATCGTCATCCCAGACGGTATGCCCGTCATCATCGAGACAGACCTGTTCAACAAGGCACAGGCAAGGTTTGCATTGAACAAGCGTACGGGCGCTGGAAACCGTTCAAAGCACATGGAGGGCGAGCCGAGGTACTGGCTGACGGGAAAGTTGTTCTGCGGGGAATGCGGAAGCTCCATGCAGGGCGTATCCGGCACGAGCAAGACAGGTGCGCCCCACTTTTACTACTACTGCAAGGAGCAGAGGCACAAGCGCTGCAAGAAGAAGCCCGTCAAGGTTGCGTTCATCGAGGAACTGGTGCAGCAGCTCTTGAAGGAGTTGCTGAGCGATTCCGAGAATCTGATGTCGCTTGCGGTGGATGCTTCGGCGTACTACAAGGAGTATTACGTTGAGTCGAGCTACCTTGAGAGCCTTGAAAAAGAGCTGGCTGATACACAGACGGCTCTTAAAAATCTAGTCAAGGCGCTTGAGGCGGGAATATTCAGCGAGACCACACAGGAGCGCTTGCAGGAGCTTGAGCGACGCAAGAAGGCACTGACGGACGCCATCGGGACTGAGAAGGCGAAGAAGGAGCTTTCTGAGGACGAGCGCAGCATCAAGGCGTACTTTGGCAAGTTCTTGTATGCGAACCTTGATGACCATGAGGTGCGAGATATGGTCTTGGGGTATTTCGTCGATAAGATTTACCTCTACGACGACAAGGTCATTCTGACATGCAGGTATTCGGATGCCGACTACGAGGTGGACTGGGAGGACTTCCAGAAGGCAAAAAAAGCCGCAAGCGGTAAGGTTCGACCTTCCCGCGCTCAGCTCCACCA
>OGSV01000292.1_pt1 | contig 23510 bp, 12 predicted proteins | sample 1574221 | NCBI WGS metagenome assembly OGSV01 (sample SAMN03295823, study PRJEB24534) | human gut metagenome | isolation source: fecal sample 4 from infant 3 | host: Homo sapiens | place: USA: Pittsburgh, PA | collected 2014-07 | reverse complement strand
CCCGGGGCTTGGACGTGCGGAGGAAATTGCTGCTATTTTACAGGAATTTCGGCTTAATGAGTCCCCATCCCGAGGAATTGCTGCAAATCTACATCATTTTAGGCCCTTTTGCTTCAAGTCGAAGCGAAACGGGGAAAATTCCTGTAATTTTGCAGGATTCCCTTTCTGGAATAGTCGTCCCTATCGAATTGCTGTATTTATGCAGGATTTCGCTTACTGAATAGGAGCGTCTGGAGAAATCGTGGAGTTTTGCGGATTTCGACTGCCGGGATGGGCGTGTCTAGGGAAATTGATGCAGCTTTGCAGGAATTTCTTTTGCGAAAAAGTTGGGCGGCGAGAATCCTGCAATTTTGCAGGATTTAGCTATGGAACGTAAAAGAGAGGCCCTTCTACCGAGGAATGGGCATGAGAGCGGCAGCGGCTACTGACGGTCTGGTGCAACTCGTCGTATCCAAGGCGCGGTTGCCAGGCTATCATGGCCAAACCCGATCGGGCGAAGGCTCGAATCGGGTTTGGTGTTGTCTATGCTCCGCCCCGCTAATCGGCAGGGCGCGGTTTTACCGGAATGGTGAACTCAAGCTCCGGAATATATTCCTTCTCCCGCTTATTATTTTCCACCGTTCTCATCATATACGGTTGGACTGTTACTGTGTTCGGCTTGGCCGGAAAAGGCTCGAACGTTGTTTCTGAAGTCCAGGTAGAAAAGGTATCGCCCATCATTCCCCTCCCGCTCAGCACTTCCAGTGTTCGACCTTGTTCATCGATAATATCGGCATTAATGTCGCTTAAGCCCCCGATGCTTGGTTCGCCAGTCAGCTTTAGACAGAGGTTTGTGGAAATCGGCGTCAGTTCCAGCTTTTCAATGGTAAAGTTAATGTTCCCATACGTTTTGGTTGGCTCCTCGGGGACCAAAATGATATTGTCTTTTGTATTTTTGGTAACTGGCACAGTCAATTCGTAAGGCTCCTCGTAACCTGTAAGCCATACCTTCACTGACATGTTGAATTGATCGGGGAGGTTGCCGGATAGCTCGTTAAGCTGCACAATAACGGATTCGGACGGCTCGTTCGCAGGGGTGCCGAATCCAAGGCTGCCATAGGCACCCGGCATGGATACTTGAATTCGGTCAAAAGCGCCTTTCGGCACTCTATTTTCGAAGACCGCCCTAACATCGAGCAGTACGCCTTTCGTGCCTTTAGGCGCTTGCCTCGTCAATTCAAATGCAATGCGTATTCCGTCATAGGTCACTTTGGGAACAATGAGCGAAATGCCATTCTGTTCTATGTTTTCGTTGATGACGGAGACGAGTCCCTCTTGATCGGCCTTTTGCAGTCCGGCATCCCCCATCAGCTTGAAAATGCTGCTCAGAACCGGGATGCTTTTCAGTGACTCGGCCAGTGTCGGCGAGAGGAAACCAGCCCCGACCAAAGCTACGCCCATTGAGGCGACGACCGCAGTAACTATGGCTGCTTTTCTTACTCGACTCGGTCTTGTCTGGGCGGGTTCGGCGAACTGGCTCGTACCTGGCTCCAACTGCCGAATGAGCTGGTACGTGCCGTCCAAGCGAGAGCGCAGCATCGGCGTCAGTTGGTCAGGCAGGTTGTTCCGGCATTCCATCAGATCCTTGTCCAAATTATAACGTGCCACAGTTCATCTCCCCTTCCGGATTGTTGCTTAACCAGCTTAATAATGTCTTCCTGGCCCGATGCAGCCGAGTCTTGACCGCTCCCGCTGAAATATCGAGCACATCGGCAATCTGATGGACAGGAAAATCTTGAAAATAGTGCAGCAAAATGACGACACGCAGGTTCTCATCCAACCGATCGACGGCTTCATGCAGATTGATCTTGTCATATTCGGCTGAACTGGCGGAAGGGTAGGGACACTCCTCAATAGGTATCGCTTGCGAGCGCTTCTTCAAAATTTTGTTGCACTCGTTGATAAGAATGCGGAAGAGCCATGTTTTGAAAAATTCCGGTTTTCTTAACGAGTGTATCGATTTGTAGGCTTTCAACATTGTTTCCTGAATGGCATCGGCGCAATCCGCCTCCTGCTTCACCATCTGCACCGCCATTCGATACAGGGGCAGCTCCATTTCCTGCATTAGATGAATGAAAGCCTCACTGTCACCGGCCTGCGCTTTAAGAATATATTCTTTATGTACATCCACCTGTTCTTACCACCTTCCTCATAAATCCGGATGATCCTCCTCTGAGTCATTTTCAAACATTAGATCCGGGATTATCAGGAAAGGTTACACGGAAATAAAAATACCTGAATTGAAAGTATATAACATATTTAAAAATGTTTACACATTACTGGCTGCATTCAAAAATTGGAATCAACTCATTGTTGATACTCAGCAGGAAATATGTTATTATACTTACGTTGTGCAATAATGTACAACATTCATGTACATCTGCGGACATAGCTCAGTGGTAGAGTATCGCCTTGCCAAGGCGAGGGTCGCGGGTTCGAATCCCGTTGTCCGCTCCAGAATAAATGCGCCCTTAGCTCAGCCGGATAGAGCGTTTGACTACGAATCAAAAGGTCGGGAGTTCGAATCTCTCAGGGCGCGCCACTTTAACCAAACGGATACATATCGGGACGTAGCTCAGCTTGGTAGAGCACCTGGTTTGGGACCAGGGGGTCGCATGTTCAAATCGTGTCGTCCCGACCATTTTTGCGGGTGTAGTTCAATGGTAGAACTCCAGCCTTCCAAGCTGGTAGCGTGGGTTCGATTCCCATCACCCGCTCCATCATCTGCATTCTGCAGGAAGCGAACGTTCAACACTTGTTGAAATTCAACGCAAGTTGTGATATAATAATTAATGTTGTAAAATAATGCGGACATAGCTCAGTGGTAGAGTATCGCCTTGCCAAGGCGAGGGTCGCGGGTTCGAATCCCGTTGTCCGCTCCAGAATAAATGCGCCCTTAGCTCAGCCGGATAGAGCGTTTGACTACGAATCAAAAGGTCGGGAGTTCGAATCTCTCAGGGCGCGCCACTTTAACCAAACGGATACATATCGGGACGTAGCTCAGCTTGGTAGAGCACCTGGTTTGGGACCAGGGGGTCGCATGTTCAAATCGTGTCGTCCCGACCATTTTTGCGGGTGTAGTTCAATGGTAGAACTCCAGCCTTCCAAGCTGGTAGCGTGGGTTCGATTCCCATCACCCGCTCCATCATCAACATTCGCTGGGAAGCGAACCCCCAGGGTTCGACCGTCCGTGCGTGCATCGGAGCGATGCGAATCAGGACGCGCGTCAACATGAACCGCCAGGCCTGCCGCAGGCAGTCTGAATCGGAGCATGTTGAGTATTCCCATCACCCGCTCCACTAATATTTCAAGCCATACATATTTCGCACCGAACGGACCTTCGATGAGAGGTCCTTTTTTTATTTCCAGCTCCGAAGTTCCGAACTAATGAGAAGATGCGCATAGGTAACGTCCGATTTTTTCATAATAAAGTAAAGATTTTCGAGTTATTTTGTAGTATGATGTTAGGAAAGCCAAAATCCGTTGGAACAGGATTGGAGAGATAGGGGGAGACGAATGACAGACCTTACGTTAACCGCGAGCAAAGCGAACTCCAACAACTTGTTGCGGAGGGACGTTCGTTTTCTGGGTAATATCCTCGGTGAAGTGCTTGTCCATCAAGGCGGGAACGAGCTGCTTGACATTGTGGAGAAGATTCGGGAAATAAGCAAATCGTTGCGAGCTGTATTTCTGCCAGAATTATACGAAGAGTTCAAACAACTGATCAATACGTTGAACCCAGATATCCGGCATCAAGTGATACGTGCTTTTGCGATTTATTTTCAACTGGTGAATATCGCCGAACAGAATCACCGCGTCCGGCGCAAGCGCGATTATGAGCGTTCCGCTGGCGAGACGGTGCAGCCGGGCTCGATCGAGAGCGTCATTCTGGAATTGAAGGAACGCAATTGTTCGGAAGAGGAATTGCGCGAGATTCTGGGCAGCATCTCGCTGGAGCTTGTCATGACCGCCCATCCGACCGAGGCGATGCGCCGCGCGATTCTCGATATTCATAAGCGGATTGCGGAAGACATGATGCTGCTTGATAATCCTACGCTGACGTATCGGGAGCGGGAGCAACTACGCGACAAGCTGCTGAATGAAGTCATTACGCTCTGGCAGACGGATGAACTCCGGGATCGGAAGCCGACGGTATTGGATGAAGTCCGCAATGGACTGTATTACTTCAATGAGACGTTATTCGATGTTCTGCCTGAGGTCTATCAGGAGCTGGAACGTTGCCTTGACAAATATTATCCGACGCAGAGCTGGCATGTGCCGACTTATCTGCGGTTCGGTTCCTGGATCGGAGGAGACCGGGACGGCAATCCGTCCGTCACCGCGGAAGTAACGTGGCAGACGCTCCAAATGCACCGGAAGCTTGCGATTCGAAAATACGAAGAACGGCTGAAGGAATTGTTCCGCAGTCTGAGCTTCAGCACCAGCATTGTACAGGTATCCGATGAACTGCTGCAATCGATTGCGGCCGATCGCGCCAATGTCCCATTGAAGCGGGCCGAAGTGTGGAATAATGAAAAAGAGCCATATCGCATCAAGTTGATTTATATGTTCGAGCGATTGAACAATATGTTGGACGAGTCAACGCGAGACACTTCTGCGCGTTACCGCGATCCTGTGGAATTCGTAGAGGATTTGCGCATCATTGACCGCAGCCTTCGCCACCATTATGCGGATTATGTAGCCGATACCCTTGTCACGAAGCTGATTCGTCAAGTCGAATTGTTCGGCTTCTACATGGCCGCGCTGGATATCCGCCAGCACAGCAAAGAGCATGAGAACGCCATGACCGAAATTTTGGCCAACATGAAGATTGTCGATAATTACGGCGCGCTCGGCGAGGAAGAAAAAATCGATTTGCTTCATCAACTTTTGCAGGACCCAAGGCCATTGGTGTCGTCTTATATAGAGTACAGCGAGTCGACCCGGGAATGTCTGGACGTCTACCGTACGATTCAGCGCGCCCAGAGGGAGTTCGGGGAGAAATGCATTACAAGCTATTTGATCAGCATGGCGGAAGCCGCCAGCGACGTGCTTGAGGTCATGCTGCTCTCCAAGGAAGTCGGCTTGTTCCGTCAGGATGCGAACGGCAAGGTTCACTGCACGCTTCAGGCCGTTCCGTTGTTCGAGACGATTGACGACCTCCATGCAGCGCCAGGAATCATGAAGCGGCTGTTCGATCTTCCGATCTACCGGAGCGCGGTCAGCGCGATGAGCGACGTGCAGGAGATTATGCTGGGGTACTCCGACAGCAACAAAGACGGAGGGGTATTTACGGCTAACTGGGAGCTCCGATTGGCGCTGAAGGAATTGACAGCAATGGCTCAAAACTATAATGTTAAAATTAAGTTCTTCCATGGGCGGGGCGGTGCGCTCGGCCGCGGGGGAATGCCCCTCAACCGGAGCATTCTCGCTCAGCCGCCGCACACGATCGGAGGCGGCATCAAGATTACGGAGCAGGGCGAGGTTCTGTCCTCCCGTTATGCGATGCAAGGCATTGCTTACCGCAGTCTGGAGCAAGCGACCTCTGCGCTCATTCAAGCGGCTATGCTGGCACGGTCAGACCATACCGATTTATACGAATCCAAGTGGAAAGAGCTGATGGAGAGCATTTCCCAGACGTCGTTGAAGAAATATCAGGATTTGATTTTCCGGGATCCGGATTTCCTGACTTACTTCAAGGAATCGACCCCGCTGCCTGAAGTCGGGGAGCTGAACATCGGTTCCCGGCCTTCGAAGCGGAAGAACAGCGACCGGTTTGAGGATTTGCGTGCCATACCATGGGTGTTTGCGTGGACGCAGAGCCGATATCTGCTGCCGGCGTGGTATGCGGCAGGAACAGGCCTGCAGAGCTTCTATCAGGGCAAGGAAGAGAATCTGGCCGTGATGCGCGACATGTACCGCCATTATTCCTTCTTCCAGTCGATGATTGACAGCCTGCAGATGGCATTGGCCAAGGCCGATCTGGTCATCGCCAAGGAGTACTCCGGCATGGTGAAGGATGATGCCGTGCGGGAACGCATCTTCCGCCTGATCGAAGAAGAGTATAAGTTAACGTCGGATTTGATCCTTAAGATTACGGGGCAGCAGGAGATTCTCGACAATGTCCCGGTCATTCAGGAATCGATCCGGCTCCGCAATCCGTATGTGGATCCGCTGAGCTATATGCAGGTTGGTCTCGTATCCGAATTGCGTGAACTGCGTGAAGCGGGCAATGACAATCCGATTCTGCTGCGTGAGGTGCTGTTGACGATCAATGGCATTGCGGCAGGACTTCGGAACACAGGTTGATGGCTGACAAGTAGGAATCACCGTATATAGGATTCGTCGATTCGACCAGCATAGGAAGCAAGCGACGATGCAGTCGAGTCTTGAGTGTTCAAGACTCGACTTTTCCTGTGTAGACGCAGGACAGGTTCAACGAGAGAGAAAGGAATCGTGTGCCGGGGGGACGGGCCTTGAAGCGTGGCGGAGGGTATGATGCCTGTGAGCTGCGCACAGCTTCGACGGCCATCGTGCAGCGTGATAAGTGGACGGATGGACAGAGTACAGGGGACGGTGCTCCATAGGTTCGGATTCCTGCTTGCGATGTCCGGCATTGTCATTGTACCGCAATGATTGTAGACATCGGCATTAACGGGCAGTGAGGATGGAGGGAGACCGTGAATACATTGGAGAAACGGCTCGCGAGATTGGCCCGCAAAGGAGACACACGGGCTTTCGCCGAGATTGTCGAATTATATAAAGATAAGATCTATCACCTGGCCTACCGCATGCTGAATAACCGGCATGAGGCGGAGGACGTGGTGCAGGACACCTTTTTGCGCGTATACCGCAATCTGGACCGCTACGACGAGAATCAGAAGTTCTCCACGTGGATCTACCGCATCGGGACGAACTTGTGCATCGATCGGCTCCGCAAGCGGAAGCCGAACTATTCCCTTGACGCCGAGATGACCGAGCAAGAGGGCGTCGACGGATATGCAATGATTCCAAGCGACGACCGGACGCCGGAATCGTATCTGATTGTCAGCGAGACGCAGCGGATGGTGCAGGAAGCGATTAACAGCCTGCCGTCCAAATATAAATCGGTTATGGTGCTTCGGTATTTGCAGGATATGTCCCTGCAGGAAATCAGCGATGTGCTGGATATGCCGGTCACGACAATCAAAACGCGCGTGCACCGGGGCAGGGAATTTTTGCGCAAGAAGCTGGAACGGAAATTATAGGAATAAATAACCGGTTAATTTGTTTGAAACTATTCGATTGCTGCAGCGTAACGTATAGAAGACCGGCAAATATCCGACTTCTCTTCCGGCCGGATAGAGAATTTCGCATTTGCGGGTTATTTTATGAGACTTCAAGAAAGGACTGGCTCAAATGGATTGCAAACAAGCCGTCTCATTGATGCATGATCTTCTGGATGACGATTTGGACCGAGAATGTGCGGTGGAACTGAAAATGCATATGCTTGGGTGTCCGGCTTGCCATGAGCGATTCCGTGAGTTGGAGCAGACGGACCGTCTGCTGTACGGGTTCAATCATCGTTTGCAGCCCGTATCCGAGGATCTCACCGACCGCATAATGAGTATCATTCCGAAGCCGAAGCAGCGCAGCGCCTTTTCGGTATGGGTGAAGCGGCATCCCGCAATTACGGTGGCGGCCGTCTTTGTTTTGGTGATGATGACCAGTTGGCTCAGTATGTGGAATTCAGATAAACAGCTCGTCGTGAAAGGCTCGAATTTGAATGGCGTTGTCATTGAGAACAACGTCGTCATTGTGCCTCCAGACAAGGAGGTGGCCGGCGATCTGACGATTCGCAATGGCACAGCCGAAGTGTACGGCAAGGTGAAGGGAGACGTCACCGTCATCGACGGGAAGCTGTTCCAGGCCTCCACCGCCAATATTTCGGGCTCGGTTCACCAGATCGACGAAGCCATCAGCTGGATATGGTACCAAATTACTAGTTTGTTCGGTACAAGGCCGGATACCCTATGATGGGCAACGCCCGGCCTCTAGACCGATACCTAGCTCTCCTGCGATGTTTGTAGGAGAGTTTTTTGGTTCCAACAGGAGTTTTGCGTCATGGCGAAGAAAAGTATATAGTTAAGTTCATGAGAGAACGCTGTAGATGAATGATTTTATCAGGGAATGTTGGGGGTACCAGCATGAATTATTTTGCGGACATGACGTGGCCGAACATGCTCAAGGATGTTATTGATATTTTGGTCGTAAGCTATATTATTTACCAATTGCTTGTTCTTATCCGTGGCACTCGCGCCATCCAGCTGTTGAAGGGGATTTTTGTCCTCGTCATCATCTGGGCGGTCAGTACATGGTTTAATCTATATACGCTGAAATGGTTAATGAATCAGATGTTCACCTTCGGGGTGCTGGCGCTGGTCATCATTTTCCAGCCGGAGATGCGGCGAGCGCTGGAGCAGCTGGGCCGGGGGAAAATATTGGGGCGCCGAACCGCGGTCGACGAGGACGAAACGGCTCGCGTTATCGGTGAATTGATTAAGGCCATAAATTATATGTCGCGGCGAAAAATAGGGGCGCTCATCGTCTTTGAGCGCACGACGGGGCTTAATGAATATACCGAGTCGGGCATTTCGATGGAGTCGAGGCTAAGCTCCGAGCTTCTGATTAATATTTTCGTTCCGAATACGCCGCTGCATGACGGCGCGGTCATCGTGCGCGGCACCCAGATCGCCGCAGCCGCCTGTTATTTGCCATTGTCGGAAAATCCGTTCATTAGCAAAGAGCTCGGGACGAGACACCGTGCGGCGATCGGAATCAGCGAAGTGAGCGATGCCATCTCCGTCATCGTATCGGAGGAGACGGGACAGGTCTCTCTGGCGATGAACGGGCAGGTGGTCCGGGACATCAAGGAAGAGTCGCTCATCTCGAAGCTGTTCGAAGAATTGAAGCCGCCTGCCAAAAAGGAACGCCGCGTGTTCTGGAAACGAAAAGGTGAGCATCATGGATAAATGGTTAATGAACAATACATCTGCCAAGATTATCGCGCTCCTCATCGGGGTGCTGCTGTTCATCGTCGTACATAAGGATGACCCGGCGAGTGTCCCGGTTCCTCCGCTAATGGAGACGCGATGGATTGACAATGTCCAGGTGCGCACTGTCGGCCTCGATACGAAGCAGCAGGTAATCAAGTCGATTACGCCGGATTCGGTGCGGATTCAAGTGCGCGGGAAGCGAACGACGATTGCCGCTGCGCTGCCGGAAAACTATAAGGTGCTTCTGGATTTGACAGGCTATGGACCGGGCAAGCACGTTGTTCAGCTCCAGCATGATTTCCCGCCGGGCATCGAGCTTCAGGCGATGCAGCCGACGGGCGTCACGGTCGAGCTGGAGGATGTGCAGACGAAGGAGTTCGAGATTCAGGTTCGGACCGAGGGAGCCGCTGCCCAAGGATATAAGCCGGGCACGCCGATTATCTCCCCGTCGAACCGGGTTCATGTGACGCTGCCGGCGTCGCGGATGACGGAGGTGGCCGCTGTCTCTGCCGCCGTCAATATCGAAGGGGCCAACGAGTCGGTCATCGCCAAGCGCGTGAAGCTTACGGCTTATAATGACCGGGGGCAGGAAATCGAGGATGCGGTGATTACTCCTTCGGTCGTCGAGATTGAAGTTCCGATCACGAAGCCCTTCAAGACCGTTCCGCTGCAATTGGATCTCGTCGGACAGCTTCCGGACGGGCTGGCGGTCTCTTCGCTGGTGCCGAGCGTCAATCAGATTACGCTGTATGGTCCTCAAGAAGCATTGAATAAGATCGAATTTTTCGACGGGGTTCAAGTAAATCTGAAGCAAATCGACCAAGCCGGACAATATAAGCTGAACGTAACATTGACGCCGCCGCCGAACATTGAGAAAATAGAACCGAGTGAGCTCACGGTGGATGTCGTCGTATCCGCCGTGAAGCAGAAGGTGATTACCGGTGTTCCCATTACGCTCACCGGGGAGAATGACCGATTGGAGACATCGATTGCGGAACCGGCTACCCGCAAGCTCGATGTCGCCGTCATCGGTGCGCCGAACCTGATCGATGACATGACCGCCGGCGATATTCAGCTTATCGCGAACGTGAATGATCTGCCGGCAGGCACGCATACGATCAACGTTCAGGTGAACCTGCCCCGCTTCGTAAGGCGAGCGGAACAGACTCCGCTCACGGTAACTGTCGAGATTCGGGACAAGGGGGAGCCCGTCGCGACAGATCCCGTTCCCGAAGGCGGCGGCGAGCCGGATAACGGAACGCACGGCGCTGCGGAAGGGAGTCACCCGAATACAGAACCAACCGGGCCGAACGGCTCGAGCCATGAGGAAGATCAGACGCCGGAAGAACAGACTTCTGCCGATCCCGGCGATGACACGCTCACTCAGGAATGAACGCATATAATCAGCATGTGAACGATATATAACAAGTAATCGAGGAGCTGCCAACCCCATCCGTCCCGCTTGGCGCGGGCGGATGCATGCAGCGGAATGAAGGAGAGCAGGTTGTAATGGGGAAATATTTCGGTACAGACGGCGTACGCGGTATAGCCAATACGGAGCTTACTGCGGAGCTTGCTTATAAAATAGGCCGCTGCGGCGGCTATGTATTAACTGGAAAGGCTTCCACCAAGCCTAAGGTCGTTATCGGCATGGACACCCGGGTATCGGGACGCATGCTGGAGGCTTCGTTGACCGCCGGTCTGCTGTCCATTGGCGCGGACGTGGTCCAGCTTGGCGTCGTGACCACGCCGGCTGTCGCTTATCTTACCCGCGAGCTGGGAGCGGATGCAGGCGTTATGATCTCCGCTTCCCATAATCCGGTGGAGGATAATGGAATCAAATTCTTCGGCCGTGACGGCTTCAAGCTGCTGGACGAGACCGAACTGGAGATCGAGCGTCTGATGGATGCGGAGATCGATGAGCTTCCTCGTCCGATTGGCCGCGATCTCGGGACGGTCACTGCCGACACGGAAGCGAAATGGCGTTATGTCGAATATTTGAAATCAACGGTGAAGCATCGGTTCGACGGCCTGAAAATCGTGCTGGACTGCGCGAATGGAGCGGCGTATGAACTGGCTCCCCGCCTGTTCCGCGATCTGGGCGCCGAGGTTATCGCGATTGGCGCCGAGCCGAATGGCTTGAACATCAATGCAGAATGCGGATCGACTCATCCGGAACATTTGAAGGGGGAGGTCGTGAAGCAAGGAGCCGATCTCGGGTTGGCCTTCGACGGAGATGCCGATCGGCTGATTGCCATCGATGGAGCGGGAGAAGAGGTAGACGGCGACTTCGTGCTGCTCATCTGTGGCGAGGCGATGAAGAAGGAAGGCCGCCTGAAGCAGGATACGATCGTGACAACCGTCATGAGCAATATTGGCTTCTTCAAGGCTGCGGATCGCCTTGAGCTGAATACGGCGAAGACGGCGGTCGGCGATCGCTACGTGATGGAAGAGATGCGCCGCGGGGACTATAACCTGGGCGGAGAGCAATCCGGACACGTCATCTTCCTGGACTACAATACGACAGGGGACGGCATGCTGACCGGCATTCAATTGGTTGACACGCTGAAGGGCAGCGGCAAGAAGCTGGGCGAAGCCCGGCAAGTGATGCGGAAGTTCCCGCAGGTGCTCGTGAACGTGCGGGTTGAAGATAAGAGCAAGTATAAAGACAATCCGGTCATCGAAGAAGCGATTGCTTCGGTGGAGCGGGAATTGGGGGATAACGGCCGCGTGCTGGTCCGTCCTTCGGGTACGGAATCGCTCATTCGCGTCATGGCCGAAGGCCCGGAAGTCGATGTGGTCGAAGGATATGTCAAGCAGATTGCAGACGTCATCTCACAGGAATTGAGCGTATCGAACTAGTGGAGCAGGCCGTCTGTCCGTGTCGAGCGGATGGGCGGCTTATGTCCTAACTTGCCGGGAGACCGGTTGCCAACGGGGAGCAACATGAATATAATAAGAGCAGATTCCGCTGTGCAGGATGGAAGGACAGCTTGCCGGGCTTCACGACATCACAGCAGTAGCCGGCTGACGCACGGAATCGACATGCCATGCATTGAATACACGGTCGTGTGTATTCAGTCCAGTAAGACAAGACTCTGGCGGGCGAGTCATGAGATTCGAAGAGCTTGCCGAACGGAAGGCATGGACGGTATTCGATTCGATAAGGAAAGCGAGGGTAGAAGCCATTTCGCAGGGAACTGCATTATAAGCGCCAGCACTTGGCACCAGCGTTCGGCATGCTGGACAAGTGGACGAGGTGGAGGTGTTCGGAATTGTTCGGCGGGGACCTCCCGGTGCGCCAACGGCACCGCAATAGCATGACGGAAAGCGGCAAGGCGACTTGCTGGACAATGTCTGCTTACGTTGACAGCGTGATTTTCGATTATACAGGAACGAAAATATATACGAAATGGGCTGGCTCATGAATGGACGCGCACATCGGATTCGGATCTTTTTTCCGGACATGCTGCTGTGCATCGCTCATTCCTTGCACAACTGAATATCACGAATTGCGGTTCCCCTGATGGCAGGACGTTCGTTCCTGGACAGGGGGCCGGCGGCCCTAATGCCATGCATCGATGCGTTGTTGCAGGCAGCATGGCTTCCGTGTGCGGCGTCCTGCACGTGCGCCGGCATAACGGAGGTTGGATTAGGATGTGTGGTATTGTCGGATATATCGGTGCAAGAAATTCTCAAGCTGTATTGTTGGATGGATTGAGCAAGCTGGAGTACCGGGGCTATGATTCGGCCGGCATTGCGGTATTTACCCCGGATGGGCTGCAGGTCAGCAAGGCCCAAGGCCGCCTGGCGGTGCTCGCTTCCCGGCTGGAAGCGCAGCCGCTGGAGGGGAACGTCGGCATCGGGCATACGCGTTGGGCGACGCACGGGAAGCCTTCGGATGAGAATTCTCATCCGCATACGGATGCTTCGCGGAAGTTCTCCGTCGTCCATAACGGGATCGTGGAGAACTATATGGAACTGAAGGAAGAGCTGATCGCGGAAGGGGTTCAGTTCGTGTCGGATACCGATACGGAAGTGATCTCCCACCTGATCGCCCGGGAGTACGACGGCGACATCGTCAAGGCGGTCCAGCGGGCGACTTCCCATATGCGCGGCGCCTTCGCGTTGGCTGTGCTGACGGAATACGAGCCGGATAAGCTGGTCGCGGTACGTTTTGCCAGCCCGCTTGTCATCGGCATCGGCGATGGCGAGAATTTTATCGGGTCGGATATACCGGCAATTTTACAGTATACGCGTCGAGTCTATATTTTGAATGACGGAGAGATGGCGGTCCTCACCCGGGACGCTGTCGAATTGATGACACTGGAAGGGAATTTTATTTCTCGGGAAATGATTGTTGTCGATTGGGACGCGGTCACTGCAGAAAAAGGCGGATATGACCATTTCATGCTCAAAGAAATTCATGAGCAGCCCAAGGCGTATCGGGATACGATGCGCGGAAGAATTACAGAGGGCCGCAGCGGCATCAAGCTGCCGGAGCTGAATGTGCTCAGCGCCGAGAAGCTGCGGAAGATTCGCAATATTCACATTGTCGCTTGCGGCACCGCTTATCATGCGGGTCTGGTCGGACGGACGCTCATCGAGCAGTGCACAGGCATCCCGGTGGAGACGGATGTCGCATCGGAGTACCGGTACCGCTCGCCGATTATTACCCCGGAGACGTTGGTCATCGTGGTAAGCCAGTCGGGAGAGACGGCCGATACGCTCGCCGCTCTGCGGGAAGCGAAGCGCTGCGGCGCCGCCGTGCTGGCGATTACGAACGCGGTCGGCAGCTCGGTCGCCCGCGAAGCGGATGACACGATCATTACGTGGGCCGGTCCGGAGATCGCGGTCGCTTCGACGAAGGCGTACACGTCGCAGCTGATTGCCTTCATGCTGTTCAGCTTGTACGCCGCCCAGACGCTGGGCACGAAGGACCAAGCCTGGATCCGGGAACAGCTGGCCGCGATGCAGGCCTTGCCTGAGCAGGTTGAGCGCATCCTGGAGCAGGCCGGCGAGCTGAAGCGGGTGGCCGAGGAGATGGCCGGGCATGAGCATCTGTTCTTCATCGGACGCGGCCTCGATTACGCGGTCGCGCTCGAGGGCTCGCTCAAGCTGAAGGAGATCTCGTACATTCATTCCGAGGCCTATGCGGCCGGAGAATTGAAGCACGGTACGCTGGCTCTGATCGAAGAAGGCGTGCCTGTCATCGCGCTTGCGACCCAGTCTGCGCTCCTGGAGAAGACGGTGAGCAACATCAAGGAAGTGAAGGCGCGCGGCGGAGTCGTCTTCGCGGTCACCGACGAAGCCAACGCTCCGGCGCTGCAGAAGGCGGTCGACGGCACCTTCGTCGTCCCGGCTACGCTGCCTCTGCTCGCGCCGGCGCTCGCGGTCGTGCCGCTGCAGCTTATCGCGTATTACGCGAGCCTGGCCCGCGGCAATGATGTTGACAAGCCGCGCAATCTGGCGAAGAGCGTGACTGTGGAGTAAGTTAGGTTGTTATTTGCACTGTAATGTCCCAGTATAAAAAAGCCGTGAACCGAAATGCAAGATGAATGATTTTCAGCATCTAAAAGGGAGCCCGAGGGATTGATTCGTGGCTCCTTTTTAAAATGCTAAAAAACATTATACATACTTCATAATTGGTGGTGAAAATGTTGAATGACATTGGCCATAAAATAAAATGTATCCGTAAAGAAAACAATTTAAACCAAGTTCAATTTGCCAAAAGCATAGGAATTTCTCAAGGGAACCTGAGCGAAATTGAGCTGGGAAATAGTAATCCATCTGCGGAAACATTATTATCTATTCGAACACAATATAATGTGAGCTTAAATTGGCTATTGACTGGTGTCAATGCAGAAGATGGGACGACATATGAAGATGAATTCGAGCGAAGGTTGATTGAAGTTTATAGAAATCTTGATGATTATGATAAGAACGAAATAATTGAGTTTATACGAGTAAAAATTCAATGGAAAGTAATGTATTTCCTTATTGCTCAATTTAAGATAAGGAGCAAATGGAAGATAATGAAGAGGACGCAGCCAAGCGAAGAAGCGGGAGCGTCCTTTTTATTGATATCGTGGGAGATTTGCTTAGTAAAATATGAACAATCGACGTCACACTACCTCTAGCTTCTTCTAATGTTCACAGGCCGAAAGCTGTTTAAAATGATTGGTTTTCTCCGCAACTGCTATCAGGTTCTAAATTGTGTAACAACGCACCATCATTATCTTGAAAAGCACGAATAACCATTACTAACTTAAAAGGGAGATGTCCCTTTAAATCGCCCCTAGTAACCTACGTTTTACTAAACGAGCGTGTAAACGTCAACGTTTGCGCTCTACGAATACCTCTTGCCTTTTCCTACTAATCTAAAATATACATTCTCTAGCCGCTTATGGCGAGATCCTTCCGATCCGTTCTAGCAAGGAATATAACGGCATGACTCCCGTCCTCGAAATGACATGGAGGAAAAAGAGCAATCCAAAGATGGACAGATTCAATGTTCATTGAGGCAGCACAGGCAGGACTTGATCTTTCCGTTCATAAGCGGCACCCCGTTTTGCGAACGGATAAGGAATGCAAATGGATTATAAAGGTGATGAACTTTTTACAGATTGGCCGCCCTCCCTGAATGTCGACACGCGTCGAATTCCTCGATTGATGGCAAACCATTCCCAGCGTTTCTTCATTATTCGCTCTTTTTAGGCAAAATATTTACACCTTATGTTGGAAAGACCAAATTTAACTAAAGCTTTACTATACATTCTTGGAAATTTTGATATAATTATACTTGGCTCACCTTTCCTATTATGCTAGAACATAGAATTACAGGGTCCTTATACCTATTCGAGCTGTGCGCGAGAACCAGTCCACTGGCTACCGAGAAGCCGGCATGCGGGGACCGAAAAGTGTGGAAAATGACAGCCGAGAATATGTTGATCCATGACGTCAGAAGGTTCAGAAAGGATGAAGCCAACCTTATCCCAATTCCGATGGAGGATGAAGCGCGTGAGCATTTTTGAAAAGCTGGAATCCAACGTAAGATCTTACTGCAGAAGCTTTCCGGTGGTATTCGACCGGGCCAAGGGGGACCTGTTATATTCTGAGGACGGAAGGGCATATATTGATTTTTTTGCAGGTGCTGGGGCACTGAATTACGGTCATAACAACGATTATATCAAGGACCGGGTTCTCGATTACTTGACCTCCGACCGGATTATGCACGGTCTGGATATGTATACAATGGCCAAGCGCGAATTCATCCAGAGCTTCTCGGAGCGGATCCTGGAGCCGAAGAAGCTGAATTACAAGCTTCAATTCTGCGGTCCGACGGGGACGAACGCGGTGGAAGCGGCCCTGAAGCTCGCACGCAAGGCGAAGAAGAGAACCGGGATATTCGCATTCATGGGCGGCTTCCACGGCATGTCGCTCGGCAGCCTGTCGGCGACAAGCTCCAAGTCCATGAGGGAAGGGGCAGGGCTTCCTCTGGGCGGAGTTACGTTCATGCCGCACCCGAGCGGGGCTTTCGCAGAAATGGATACGCTCGGCTATATCGAGAATATCCTGACTGATTCGCACTCCGGAATCGACAAGCCGGCCGCCATCCTGCTTGAAACGGTACAAGCCGAAGGCGGAATTCACGTCGTCGACGCGCAGTGGCTGCGAGGGCTGCAGCAGCTTTGCCGCAGGCACGATATCCTGCTCATTACCGACGAGATTCAAGTCGGCTGCGGCCGGACAGGCGAATTCTTCTCCTTCGAACGTGCGGGGATCGAGCCGGATCTCATTACGCTGTCGAAGTCGATCAGCGGGTACGGCCTGCCAATGTCCCTCCTGCTGCTGAAGCCTGAACTGGATCTCTGGACGCCGGGCGAGCACAACGGCACCTTCCGCGGCAACCAGCTCGCTTTTGTGGCCGCCAAGGCCGCTCTCGAGTTCCGGGACAGAACCGCCCTGGAAGCCGAGGTGAAGCAGAAGGAAGAGTTTGTGCGCTCGTTCCTTGACAAAGAAATCAAGCCTCTGCATCCCTCGATCGCGATCCGCGGACTCGGCCTGATCTGGGGCATTGACGTCTCGGGCTTCACGGATGAAGCCGGGGCGAAGCGGATGACGGAGATCAGCTTCGAGAACGGGCTCATCATTGAAAGAGCCGGCAGAGGAGACCGCGTGCTGAAGATCATGCCACCGCTGACCGTCTCGATGGAGCATCTTGCCGCCGGCTGCGACATTATCAAGTCCAGTATACAGCAGGTGATCTCTCAGGAGACCCAGGATTTGCTGGTAACGACCTAAGCTCGGCCAAGCCGGTGACCGCCCCGGCAAGAGGCACGGAAGTGCTTTCCGGGGGCCGTGCGGCCCTGATGTTAAGATAACGTTTTTACCCCATTGGAAGATTTTCTCCCCATGCTGCCTGCGGTACCGTCAGTCAGCATAGAATTCACCTCTAATCCAAGGGCTGTCCCTTTCATGCCATACGGAGCATTCTTTGAGCCTCATGCAGCGCCATCGTCACATCTAATCGTCAGGAAAAGCTCACTACCCCGCAGCCGGATCTTTACTTATCCACACCAGGACTGCGGGGGAATACATAAATCGTACATAGAGTGTCTCAATACCCCTTAAACATAGGCTTCGACAAAGGAAGTTCCGGTGCCGAATCCGGAGGTACGGCCGGCTTCCTGCTGGCCGGCCGGAACCCTACAGCAAGCCTTACATCGATGGAAGGAACATCCCTTGTCCATCCCCAAATCCAATTCCGAACCCAATATTAAACCAAAGCCCGTCTTCGGGCGGCTCGTCCGCAGCAAGCATATGAAGCAGAGGAGCCGGAAGCAGCCGCATCCCTTGCGTAGAACGATGCTCTTTGTTGTCTTTCACGCATGGGAGCCGAGCGGGACAGCTGCTAGGCAGAGGATTGCCGCATGCGATCAACCGGGCAAGCGAAGCGGTGACCTGGCGAAAGCCATTGATATTGTTGTCACATTGAAAAGGCGGGGAGCAAGGCTGCAGCGTTGCTGCGGCATATGCTCCGCCGGATTGCTTTTACCGATGTAGAGAGGGGGACGATCCAGGTGGCTTTTGAAAAAGAAACGTTGTTTTGGAATGAAAAATTCGGTAGCGACGATTATACCTTGACGCGGCTGCCTTACAGCAAAGCTCCAAGCTCCCAGGCGCCCATTATGACAACCGTCGGCGGTTCGCTTTCGGAGAAAGCGGCGCAGCGCGTCCTTCAAATGAGCAAGGGCGCTCCGCTGGCCGCTTTTATGATTTTGCTCGCCGGTGTTCAGTCACTCTTACATAAATATACAGGCGCTTCTGACATTCTGGTCGGCATGCCGGTTGTACGGAAACCGACGGAGACGCGCCGATCCGTTAATCATACGGTCATTTTGAAAAACTCGCTTTCGGCGGGTGCGACTTTTAAAACGCTTCTGAGCGAGCTGAGGACTTCCTTGCCGGAGGCGATTCAGCATCAACATATTCCGTTCTTGAAAATGACGGAGAAGCTGGACCTGCAATATGCAGACGGGATACCCGTCATCCATACGCTAGTATCCCTTAAGGAGCTGCATCTGCACGAAATCGGGCAAAACGTGGTCACGGATTGTTCCTTTGAATTCAGCTTAACCGGCGGGACGATACAGCTAGCGCTGTCATATAACGAGCACTTATATGACTCCAAGTTCATGACTCGGGTCGTCGGCCATCTGAATCGCCTGCTGGCCGTGGGGCTTCACGAGTTGGAGCTGGACATCGTGCGGGTGGACATGCTGTCGGAGGACGAGAAATTTCAATTGCTGCAAAGCTTTAACGATACCGAGAAGGACTATCCCCGTGATCGGACGATTCATCAGCTCGTGGAGGATCAGGTGAAGCGGGTGCCCGAAGCAACGGCGGTTGTCTTTGAGGGGCGGCGGCTTTCGTACGCGGAGCTGAACGAACGGGCGAACCGGCTGGCGCGGACGCTGCGATCGGTCGGCGTGCTGCCCAATCAGCTGGTAGGCTTGATGGCCAGGAGATCGCTGGAGACGGTCGTTGGCATTCTGGCGGTTCTGAAAGCTGGCGGCGCCTACGTGCCGATCGACCCGGAATACCCGGAAGAACGCATCCGCTACATTCTGGAGAACTCGAACGCGCAGCTGCTGCTGACGCAAAGGGAGCTGAAGCGGCAGGTGCCGTTCGAAGGGACCGTGTTGGCGCTGGATGACGAGCAGGCCTACAGCGACGATGGAACGAACCTGGAGCCGGCCAGCGGTCCGAATGATCTGGCTTATGTCATCTATACGTCAGGTACGACGGGCAAACCCAAAGGGGTCATGCTGGAGCATCGCGGTTTGGTCAGCTTGAAGCTGATGTTCGCGGACAGGCTGGGCATCACGGAGCATGACCGGATCGTTCAATTCGCCAGCCTGTCGTTCGACGCGTCCTGCTGGGAAGTGTTCAAAGCGCTCTATTTTGGCGCGGCTTTGTACATCCCGACGGCCGAGACGATTCTCGACAACCGCCTGTTCGAGAGTTATATGAACGAGCATGCGATTACGGCGGCGATTTTGCCTCCGACGTACAGCGCTTATTTGAACCCGGACCGCCTTCCCAGCTTAACGAAGCTCGTCACGGGAGGCTCGGCGGTATCGGCCGAATTCGTGCAGCAGTGGAAACCGAAGGTCCGCTATTTCAATGCTTACGGCCCTACCGAAGCTTCGATTGTTACGACGCTTTGGGATGCGGATGAGGAGCAGCCGGAGCGCAGAGTCATTCCGATCGGGCGCCCGCTGGCCAATCACCGGATTTTTATTTTGGATGCCCACCTGCAGCTTGTGCCTCCGGGAGTGGACGGCGAGCTGTGCGTGGCAGGCGTGGGGCTTGCGAGAGGTTACCTGAACCATCCGGAGCTGACGGCAGAGAAGTTCGTGGAACATCCGTTTGCGCCGGGAGAACGCCTTTACCGGACGGGAGATCTCGCCCGATGGCTGCCGGACGGAAATATTGAGTACTTGGGCCGGATCGACCATCAGGTGAAAATCCGTGGATTTCGGATCGAGATCGGCGAAATTGAAGAGCAGCTTCTGAAAATCGACTCCGTGCAGGAGACGATGGTAATCGCGCGGGAAGGCAAAAGCGGGCAAGAATTGTGCGCTTACCTGGTCGCGGGCCGCCCGCTTACGCTCGGCGAGCTGAGAAGCGCGCTGGCGCAAAAATTGCCGAATTACATGATTCCGGCGTATTTTGTTCAGCTTCCGAGGATGCCGCTCACGCCGAACGACAAAATCGACCGCAAGGCTTTGCCCGCCCCAGAAGGAAACGCGCTGACCGGCGGCGCGTACGTAGCTCCCCGCAATGAAGCCGAGCGGACGCTTGCCGATGTGTGGCAGGCGGTATTGAACGCCGATCGCGTTGGGGTAACGGATCATTTCTTCGAGCTGGGCGGAGACTCGATCAAGTCCATTCAAGTATCTTCGCGGCTTCATCAAGCCGGGTACAAGCTGGAAATCCGGGATTTGTTCAAATATCCGACGATTTCACAGCTCAGCCTGCATGTGAAACCGATCGGACGTACCATCGATCAAGGCGAAATAACGGGTGAAACGGCGCTGACGCCGATTCAGCATTGGTTTTTCGAGAGCTCCTTTGCGGACCCGAATCATTTCAACCAGTCGGTGATGCTGTACCGGAAGGAACGCTTCGACGAAGAGACGGTGCGTCAGGTGCTGCAAAAGCTGGCCGAGCATCATGACGCCTTGCGGATGGTGTTCCGCAAAACGGAACAAGGATGTAGCCAGCGGAACCGCGCGATTCAGGAAGGCGGGCTGTTCACGCTGGACGTGTTCGACTTCAAGGGTGCGGAGAATACCGCGCAGGCTGTGGAAGCGAAGGCAACGGACATTCAAGCGGGCATCGATCTGGAGAACGGGCCCCTCGTGAAGGCGGGACTGTTCCGGTGCGCGGACGGCGATCATTTGCTGCTCGCGGTTCATCATGCCGTGGTGGACGGCGTGTCTTGGCGCATTTTGATGGAGGATTTCGCTCTGGGTTACGAGCAGGCCGGCAAAAGCGAGGAAATTCGTTTCCCGGCGAAAACGGATGCGTACCGCACTTGGTCCGAGCAGCTGGCCGCTTACGCGCAAAGCCCGGAGATGGCAAAGGAACGGGCTTATTGGCAGGCCGTGGAACAAATTGCGGTTCCGGCCTTGCCGAAGGATCTGGAGGCGGACGTTACGACGCATCAGGACAGCGAATCGCTGTTCGTCCGTTTGACTCCCGAAGAAACGGAGCTGCTGCTGAAGCGGGTTCACCGGGCCTACAACACCGAAATGAACGATATTTTGGTAACGGCGCTCGGCATAGCCGTTCGCAAGTGGACGGGACACGAACGGGTGCGGATCAATCTCGAAGGACACGGACGCGAATCGATCGGAACGGATATCGACATCACGCGCACAGTCGGCTGGTTTACGACCAAGTTTCCGGTCGTCCTGGAGCCGGAAACCGACCGGGATTTGGCCTATCAGATTAAACAGGTCAAGGAAAGCTTGCGCCGCATCCCGAACAAGGGGCTTGGGTACGGTGTATGCCGCTATCTCTCCAAATCGGAGGATGGCTTTGTTTGGGACGCAGAGCCGGAAATTAATTTTAACTACCTCGGCCAGTTCGACGATGATGTCAATCAGGACGAGATCGGCATATCTATATCTTCTTATTCCAGCGGCAGCCCGGCCAGCGACCGGCAGGCCCGCAGCTTTGTGCTGGATATCAACGGCATGGTGCTGGACGGCGCTCTATCGCTCGATCTCAGCTACAGCCGGAAGCAGTATCGCAAGGAAACGATGGAAGCCTTCGCTCAGCGGCTTGAGCAAAGTCTCCGAGAGCTCATTACCCACTGCGCAGGCAAAGAACACACCGAATTGACGCCGAGCGATGTGCAATTTAAAGGCTTGACCATCGCGGAATTGGAGCAAATTGGCCAGCGCTCGGGCCATGTCGGGGAAATCGAAAATATTTACTCGCTTACGCCGATGCAGAAGGGCATGTGGTTCCACAGCGCGCTTGACCGGCAAACGGCCGCTTACTTCGAGCAGACGCGGTTTACGATGCGGGGAGCGCTTGACGTCCAGCTTTTCGAGAGGAGCTGGATGGAGCTTGCGAAACGTCATCTGGTGCTGCGGGCGAATTTTGTGAAAGGACCAGCGGGCGAGCCGCTGCAAATCATATACCGTGACAAGCCGGTCGGTTTTGAATATGAAGAGCTGCTTCACTTGCAGCCGGACGAGAAACAAGCGTATTTGGATAAAAAGGCCGAGGATGACAAGCTTCGCGGCTTCGACATGGAACATGACGCGCTCGTTCGGGTTACGATCCTGCGCACCGAAGAGCAGAGCTATCATGTGCTGTGGAGTTTCCAGCATATTTTGATGGACGGCTGGTGCCTGCCGCAACTGACGCAGGAGCTGTTCGAGACATACTCGGCCTTGGCATCCGGCAAGCAGCCAGACGGAGATAAGGGATCGGATTATGGCGCTTATATCGAATGGTTGGAGAAACAGGACGATCAGGCGGCATCCGGCTATTGGACGGCGTTCCTGGCAGGTAACGAAGGGCAAACCGTACTCCCGGGGCAAAAGGAAGCGCAGCCGAACGGCAGATTTACGGCTGATCACGTCACCGCCGAACTGGGCAAGGACTTGAGCGAGCGGATGGACCGGGTGGCGAAAGAGCGTCTGGTTACGGTCAATACGCTGCTGCAAGCCGCTTGGGGCGTGATGCTGCAAAAATATAACGGAACAAACGATGCCGTATTCGGCAGCGTCGTGGCCGGAAGACCGGCGGAAATCCCGGGCATTGAGTCCATGATCGGGCTGTTCATCAATACGGTGCCGGTCCGCGTCACGAGCGAAGGGGACACCGTGTTCGCCGACCTGATGGCGAAGCTCCAAGAGCGGGCGCTGGAGTCCGGGCGTTATGCTTACTATCCGCTGTATGAAATTCAAGCCCGGAGCGTGCAAAAGCAAAACCTGATCAACCATATCATCGCTTTCGAGAACTATCCGGTGGACGAGCAGATGGAGCAGGCGGGCGACCAGCAGCACGGCGACCTGACGATCACTGACGTTCAGATGGAGGAGCAGACGAACTATAACTTCAACGTGACCGTGGTGCCGGGAGCCGAGATCGAAATTCGGTTCGACTTTAACGCCGAAGTGTTCGATAAAGACAGCATCGAACGGCTCAAGGGGCATCTCGTCCATCTGCTGGAGCAGGTGACGGATAACCCGGAAATTACCGTGGGTGAGCTGGAACTTGTGACGGAGGCGGAAAAGGCCGACCTTCTCGGACGTTTTAATGACACCACTACGGAATTTCCGCGGCAGCAGACGATTCACGGCTTGTTCGAAGAGCAGGCGGAGCTTTACCCGGACCACGTGGCCG
>OGSV01000278.1_pt1 | contig 27006 bp, 25 predicted proteins | sample 1574221 | NCBI WGS metagenome assembly OGSV01 (sample SAMN03295823, study PRJEB24534) | human gut metagenome | isolation source: fecal sample 4 from infant 3 | host: Homo sapiens | place: USA: Pittsburgh, PA | collected 2014-07 | reverse complement strand
TTATTGATATATATTAATAATAGATTTACTATCTATCATATTTAACTAATGAATTCGTATGGTAATTTGATAATTTATCTCTACCCTTTAAAAATTCTAACTCAATTAAAAACTCTAATGCAACCACTTCACCACCAATAGATTCTATTAATTTAACTGCTGATAATACTGTCCCTCCTGTAGCTAACAAGTCATCTACTATAGCAACCTTTTTACCTTTCTCAATAGCATCAAAATGTATTTCAAGTGTGTTATTACCATATTCTAGTTCATATTCATGTTTAACTGTTTCTGCTGGTAATTTCCCCGGCTTTCTAATAGGAATAAATCCTATACCCAGAGCATAGGCAACAGCTGCACCAAGTAAAAATCCTCTTGCTTCTGGTCCAGCTATATAATCAACTTCCCTTCCTTTTAAATCATCTACTATTCTATTTACAACTTCTTGAAATGCTTCTCCATCCTTTATTAAAGTAGTTATATCCTTAAAACTAATACCTTTCTCTGGGAAATCTTCTATTACTCTTATTTTAGATTTAATATCCAAATAAATCCCTCCATATTCTTTTAAATATCATCACCTTATTAGTTTATCATATATAGAAAATTTTTCTATTATTTTTTATTATTGTTTCAATAAAATATGCTTCTTTCTAGTTTTAATCTTATTTTGATTCTTACTAGATAGAAGCATCTATTTACTTAAGTATAGATTTAATTGTAATCCTAAAATATTTATAATCACATCTATTTTTTAGTTTGTAAAAAGAGATTATCGCTATCTTCAATTAATTAAAAACATCTATAAGCTAATTATAGATATAAATTTTAACAACTAAGGACAGCTAATTATAATACTCTGAATTACGAAAGTTAAAACCAATAATGTATAACTATCCTATTAAGTCGACTTTTCCCTTCAATAAACCTCATAGCACCAAGTCTTTCTAAGTTTATCAAATCTGAAATAGTGACTTTCACAAAAGCATCCCCCTTGATTTAAGTATAATCAATTACTTAGAGATGGGTTTTTCTTTATTTTAACATTCACTTTTCATTATTATTTAAAAATCAGTATAACAAACTGGTTTTTGACTACAGTAAAACGTTCTATCAATATCCTCCAAAAACTCTACGTTGTCTAGCTCTAAAAGTCCTAAATTATACATTCCTATTACAGATGTAGAGCCTAAGAATAAAGATGAAAAGTTTGCCATATTAGTTCTCATAGTTACATCAAACTTTTCCGAATCAGTATTTACAATTCCATCTATAAAGTTTACTACTATTTCAATTTCTTTATTATTCAATTCATCATATACCAAAAACCTTACCTTCAAATTCGAATTGTTATAATTTCTATGGGAACATTGTTCAAAAGCTTGATTAATATCAAATAATTTATACATTACACCTACTGCCTGAGTATTGCTTTCAATATATCCATATGGGATATAATTTAAGGAATCATTAAGAGGATTATCGAATAAATAGTAGAAATTCTCATCCTCTGTATTGAACACAACTAAATTTACCTGATCATCCTGCTTTCGAAGAAAGCCCAGAAGTTTCTTAAGCACATCTGTATTTTCATAAATCAATTCTTTTATATAAATATTATTTATTGTATAATTCCCATCCTTAGCATTTTGGAATTTAAATACAAGATATCCATTAATATTTCCTTTTTCATCATAATTAGCTATAATTTTGTTATATGGGTCATTTTTTAGATCTCTTATTTCATCTCCAATTTTCATTATCATTCCATGTTTTTTTGCAACTACCCTGCTGTGACAATCAAACAATTTATCAAAGCCCTCTTTTTCTACGTATCTCAAGTCGCTTTTTCCGAAGTATGCTGGAATTCTATCTGGAGGCAATCTGTATTGGTTCATCTTTGTACCCATTCCATAGCCCATTCTTTTATAAAAATCTGGTCTAAATGGCAATAACATTCCAATAGGAGTACCTTTCTTCTTATAAATTTCTTCATAAAATTCTATCATAGCTTTAGCACACTTTTCTTTTTTATGCATTAAATGCACACCTAAAAAACCAACACCTGACACAGGTAATATCTTTCCAAAACAATTCATTCTAAAATCAAAAAGTCGCATTACAGCAATTAACTTTTCACCTTCAAACATCCCGTAAAAAGTTACATCTGGATCATTTGTCATAATTTCCACAGCTATTTTTTTATATTTTTCTACTGCATCCTTTTCTAAATTCTTGAAGCTTGGGTATGCATTAAAAGCAATATCCGTATACGCATCTATATGTTCTTCATTTAATTGACGAATCTCTCTCATTTTTCCCTCCCGGTCTCTTTAATTTGTTATATCAAATAATATAATTGAGCAATCTTTTATTCTTAATATAATTGTATAAGAATATTCAAACAATAGCAAATAATAATTACTTTTCTATAATTATTTGACTATTTTTTATATATTTAACAATATATATTTTATATAGTTTTAAATTTCTTTCTAATCAAATTCTTATCACTACAACTATTATTTTGTTAAATATTAATAGATCGATGACTTATATATAAATCTTACTTAAAGAAACCCTCTATATATTTGTTTTTTAAAGGCCATATTATATATTCTCAAGTAATAGCTTTTTAAATTGTATTGCGAAAACAACAACTGTCACAGTAACTGCTATAATATCTGCTATAGGCTCCGCAAAAAATACTGCAAATACTTTATCCTTAAAGAAAATTGGTAAAACATATATTAAAGGAATTAATAAAATGATTTTTCTAAGTAATGCCAAAAATAAGGAAATTTTAGCCTGTCCTATTGCTATAAAAGTTTGCTGGCAAGCAATTTGTGCACCAAGTACAACTCCTGCTCCTAGATAAATTCTCATTGCCCATACTGTGATATTCATTAGTTCTATATCCTTAGTAAATAAAGATACAAAAACTTTTGGAAATATCATCATAAGAGTCCATAAAACAAGTGAAAATATCATAGCGGACAGAATAAGTAATTTAAAGGTTTCTTTTACTCGTTCATTATTTTTTGCCCCATAGTTATAGCTAATTATTGGCTGGGCCCCTTGAGTTAATCCTGCTAAGGGTAAAAACATTATCTGCATTAAACTTGAAAGAATAGTCATTGCTCCTACTGCAATATCTCCCCCATATTTTTGTAAAGAAGCATTTAAAGAGATATTTAAAAGACTCTCCGTACTGTTCATTATAAATGGTGAAATTCCTAACATAAGCACTGGAATTATAGCTTCTTTTTTCAATTTTAAATATCTCTTATGAATTTTAAGTTTTGTCTTTTCCCCCACCATAAATCTAAGAACCCAGATAGCTGAAACTGCTTGTGAAATTACTGTTGCTATAGCAGCACCTTGTACTCCCATATTAAAGCCAAATATTAAAATAGGATCTAGAATTATATTAATTACTGCACCTATAACTACTGTTAACATACTGATTTTAGAAAATCCTTGAGTTGATATAAAGCTATTTAGCCCTAAGGTAATCATTACAAATATGGTTCCAGCCACATATATATTTAAATAACTAAGTCCATAGCTAATTGTTTCGCTGCTGGCACCAAACATCATTAATAACCTTTCACCAGTAATTAAGAAAAGAATCGTTAGAATAATTGCAATTCCTATTAGAAGCGTAAAACAATTACCTAGTATTTCTTCAGCCAAATCGTCTCTTTGTTCTCCCATTTTTATTGCAGCTCTTGGAGCACCACCCATCCCAATTAGTGAACTAAATGCTGTAATAATCATTATAATTGGAAATGTTACGCCTACACCTGTTAATGCAGTCGCTCCTATTCCTGGAATATGACCTATGTATATACGATCAACAATATTATAAAGCATATTAACAAGCTGGGCTATGATCGCTGGTAGAGCTAAGTTTAATAATAGTCTACCTACACTCTCTGTTCCTAATTTATTAGTTATGTCTTTCTTCATTTAGAAACCTCCTTATACTTAAAATAGATTTTTATTTCAATAAAAAAACTCCATCAGAGATGGAGATGTAGTTTATTATGTATTATGGTGCAGGAGAAGGGATTTGAACCCTCACAAGCTTTGCTTACTACCCCCTCAAGATAGCGCGTCTGCCGTTCCGCCACTCCTGCAATCAAATTACCTATACTATAATACTACATTTTTAAAGCTTTTTCAATATCATATTTCTTCCACGTATATTTCTTTTATTGAATATTTATTGTAAATCCTTAGGTATATAGCATTTTTCTATCCCTTTATATGGGTTGAAGAATGCTGGATTTAACTCTCCTACTATTTTACTATCTATTAGCAAAGCCTTGTTTTTAAAAAACAAACTTATATATGGTAAATCCTCTACTATGAAGCTTTGTAATTCATCATATGCCTTCACTTTTTCATCTCTAGAAGATTTAAGAAACACATTTTGAAGTAATTCATCCATATTTGGATTAGAGTATTTAATAAAATTTGTATTATAAGGAATTTGTGAGCTATGGAATGCAAAAGACAAATCTGGAATTACAGATAATTGCCATCCAAGAAGAGTCATATCATAGTCACCAGCTCCTAAAAGTTGATTTACTTCTGTCCACTGTCCCTGAATATCTTCTACTGTAATATCTTCTTCCTTCTTATTCTCAGGATAAATACTAACATCTATCCCCAATTTTTTCAAATCATCTTTTATCATCTCTGCAGTTTTTAGTCTCATTAGATTATATGAGTTAGTTAAAATCTTAAGCGAAAGACCTTTACCATTTTCATCTTCTAATATTCCATCGTTATTTGTATCCTTCCACCCTAATTTTTTTAATTCTTCCTTTGCTAAATCTAAGTTATAACCAAAAGTATTTGCTTTTTCGGATAACAGCCAAGAATCTGGATGAATAGGCACATCAGTTTGTGTTCCATGTCCTAGGTAAAGTTTTTGAATAATAGACTGTCTGTCTATTCCATAAGCAATAGCTCGTCTTAATCCTTCTCCTTTTTCTCCAGAAAATAATTCCTTTCCAAAGTTAAATCCTAAAAATTCATAATTTGCGGATACAAACTCTAACGCTTTAATTCTGCTATTTTGACTATACTTGTCCCAATCAACGCCTACAGTTGTGGCTATATTTATCTGTCCTGTCTCAAAGGCAGTTAAGATATCTTCTTCACTTTCTAACACTCTGCCTAATATCTCATCAATATACGGCCTACCACCTCTATAATTATCGCTTGCTGATAACCTTATTTCCTTCATCTTTTCATATGTTTGGAATTTAAACGGACCAGTACCTATTGGCTTATAATCATCTAATTGTAAAGCCTTAATGTAATCACTATTACCTGATTTTCCTGAAGTAAAAGCATGTTTTGGTATTATAGGAAAAGTTAGAACTTCAAGATTATTGCTAAAAGCTCTATCAAAGGTAATTACTATATCATTACTGCCTGTAATAGTAATATCCATAATTCTTTTTATATCCGATGTGCTGGTAGATCCCATTGCATTTAAAAACATTTGTCTGTATGTACTATCTGCACTTGCATATTTAATAGTATTTACTGTAAAGACTACATCTTCGGGCTTGAATTCCTCACCATCATGCCAAAAAATATTATCTTTTAATTTTATTTCAATAGTTCTCCCCTCATCCAGAATATTATAAGATTCAGCTAATTGATTCACTATATTTAAGTCATTGTCAAACTCGAATAGGCCTTCAAAAATAAGTTTGGAAAAAAAATAATAACTACTATTCTCTGTCATTAATGGATTTAGTGTATTAAAATTAGTTAAAGGGACAACTACTTGACCCCCTTCCACAGGATCATATTCAATGGAGATTTTTTTATCTTCAGTTATATCATCATTTCCCACATTTAATTCATTTTGTGCACATCCCACGGCTGTGGCTGTTATTAAAATCATAAGAATCAAGCACAAGTATTTTTTGTTTTTCATCTTTCCCCCACCTTATCACACGTTTCTTATTATTTCTTTTATAATCTTTCTGATATTATGCAGTAAATTAATATAAACAGAATCTTTATCACTAGGATTCATGATATATTTTTTATACAACGTACTATAAACCTTATAACTTTGATTTACCCTTACTAAATAATCCTCGGTCTCCTTAAATGGAATAATAGACAAGCTAGTTCTATCATTACTATACTTTTCATCTTTCAGCCATTTACTTACATTCCCGCTTCCTGCATTATATGCAGCTAAAACTAGTTCTAAATTATAGTCAAATTCCTTGAACAAAGTATCAAGATACCAAGTACCAATTCTTATATTTGTTTCAGGATCAAATAATATATCTTCACTATAATTATCTATTCCCAAAACTTCACTAGCCCACTTTCCCGTTGAAGGTGATATTTGCATTAATCCTCTAGCACCTTTTTGAGAAATAGCATCCTTATCATATTTACTCTCAACATTTATTATAGAAGCTACTAAATATGGATCCAAATCATATTCCTTAGAATATTCTACTATCATACTCTTATATCCTATGGGATAATTCGTTGTTAGTAAAATAATCCCTATTGTAAGTATTAAAAATATAGCAGCTATAAATATAATTATTTTTTTAATCTTTTTTATAGTTTTAAACAATAGAAGAACCCCTCCAAGATTAGATTAATTCCTTTAACAATTTATCTACCTGTTCTTTTAAATATTCAACATCTCCACTATTATCAATTGTCTTGGAAGACCTTGCTTTTTTATAGTTTATATCCATCTGTGCTTGCATTTTCTTTAAAGCCTCTTCTTTTGATATTCCATCTCTTTTCATCAATCTTTCTATTTGAATATCCTTCTCTAGATATACCAACCATATTTCATCGAAAGTAATATTATATTTCTCCCAGAGATCATATTGTTCAAACAATAAAGGAATGTCTAAAAATACAATTCTTTTCTCCAAAGATAACTCATCTATTTTTAGTCTTATGGCTTCAAATATATATGGATGAATAATGGTATTTAATCTTTCTCGATACTCCCTATTGCTAAAGATAATTTTTCCTAGTGCTTTTCTATCTATAGATTTATCATCCAGCAATATCTTTTCTCCAAATTCCTCAACTATCTTTATATACGCTGGTTTATTAATTTCAACAACTTCTCTAGCAACTTTATCTGCATCAATTAATGAATATCCCTTATCTATAATCATTTTAGAAACTGTAGATTTGCCAGTAGATATTCCACCTGTCAATCCAATTAATATACAACTATTTAGTGTCATACCAACTATCACCTACCTCTAAATCTACTATAAGAGGTACATTTAACTTTATCGAATTTTCCATTATATTTTTCATTATATCTTTTACTTCTTCAATTTCATCTTTTTCTGCTTCGATTATCAACTCATCATGAATTTGTAGTATCAATCTTGATTTTAGATTCCTTATTTTTAGCTCATTATATACTTTAACCATAGCCATCTTTATTATATCTGCTGCTGAGCCTTGTATAGGTGTATTCATAGCTATACGCTCACCAAAAGATTTAATATTAAAATTTTTGGCCTTAAGCTCTGGAATATATCTTCTTCTATGAAGAATGGTTTCTACATATCCTTTTTCTTTACCTTCCTCAACTATATTTTCCATATATTCTTTAACCATCTTATAATTTTTTAAATAGTTATCAATATATTCCTTAGCCTCTTTTCTTGAAATATTTAAATCTCTAGATAAACCATAATCTGAAATTCCGTAAACTATTCCAAAATTTACTGCCTTTGCTCTACTTCTCATTATAGAGCTAACCTCTTCCTTAGGTACGTTAAATACTTCTGAAGCAGTCTTTCTATGAATATCCTCATTATTAATAAAAGCTTCCATTAATTTAGAATCCTTAGATATATGAGCTAATACCCTTAGTTCTATTTGAGAATAATCAGCATCTACAAGCACATAGTTATTATTCTCTGCAATAAAAGCTTTCCTAATTTTTCTACCGTCGTCTGTTCGAATTGGTATATTCTGTAGGTTTGGTTCTGTACTACTTATTCTTCCAGTAGTAGTTATAGTCTGATTAAAACTTGAATGAACTCTATTGGTATCTTTGTTAATCAAATTTAAAAGTCCATCTATATAAGTTGATTTTAGCTTTACTATCTGTCTATATCTAAGAACTTTATCAACGATAGGATGTTGATCCTTTAGTTTATCTAAAACCTCTGCATCAGTTGAATATCCAGTTTTAGTCTTTTTAACAATTGGCAAAGATAACTTATCAAATAAAATTTCTCCTAATTGCTTAGGTGAATTGATATTGAATTCTACATCAGCTAAGGTATATATATCAGTTGTTAAGGAGTTTATTTCTTCGTCATATTCCTTGCCAAGCTTCTTTAGTTCATCTGTATCTATCTTAAATCCATAGTATTCCATACTTCCTAGGACTTCTACTAAAGGTAGCTCAACATTATAATAGAGGTCTAACATCTCTTGCTCTTTAATAATCTCTTTCATCTTAGACTCTACATTCAATATTGTATCTAATGTAAATGAAAGACAATTTCCTATCTCTTCTTCACATAAATCACTAAAACTTCTTTTACTCTTACCTTTCCCCAATAAAGATTCTTCATCCATACCATAGACATTCAAGTATTCTTTGCTAATCTCATTTATAGTATATGAAGATTGAGCAGGATTAATTAAATATTGAGCTATCATAGAGTCAAAAGTAATATTATCTATCTTAATTCCTAATCTTGATAATATTACTATATCAGATTTTAAATTATGCCCTATTTTTTCAATAGACTTATCTTCAAAAATTAATTTAAAGCTATCTATAAAGTTCTTTTTATCTTCTTGTAGATAAACAATTTTAGTTGGAACACCTTGAGTTTTGATACCTAATGCTACTATTTTATCCTCAATATAATTATCATTAGATATAATAAACTTAAATCCAAATTTTCCTTCCTTTTTAATTGTATGGATTAACTCATTATAATCTAATTCACCTATCATACTATATTCAAGGTTTATACTTGTTTCCTCATTATTATCTGTGAAATCATCAGAAAACTTTCCAAGCAAACTATTGAATTCTAACTCTTTATAAAGCCTCTTTAAGTTTTCCCAATCAGGCTCTGCAATCTTTAGTTCCTCAAAACTTATGTCCATAGGTACAGCAGTCATGATCTCGCCAAGTTTTTTACTTAAAAATGCAAGATGTTTGTTTTCAATTAGGTTTTCCTTTAATTTTTTCCCACTAATATTCTCTATATTTTCATAGATATTTTCAATTGTACCATATTCTTTTAATAATTTTAGTCCCGTTTTTTCTCCAATTCCTGGTACTCCTGGGATATTATCGGATTGATCTCCCATTAGACCCTTTAAATCTATAAGTTGTTCGGGAGTAATTCCATATTTCTCTATTATTATATTCCTATCAAACTCTTCTAATTCAGTAATTCCTTTTCTTGTAATTAAAACTTTAGTATTATCTGTTGCTAATTGAAGATAATCCTTATCTCCAGTAACTAAAATAACTTCTAACGAACTTTCTTCACCCATTTTTGCTAAAGTTCCTGCAATATCGTCTGCCTCAAAACCAGTTAGCTCTAAATGACGAACCTTCATAGCATCTAGAATTTCCCTTATAATTGGAAATTGCTGTACTAATTCTGAAGGTGTAGATTGCCTATGAGCTTTATATTTATCGTACTCCTCATGTCTAAAAGTAGGGCCTTTTTTATCAAAAGCTACACAGATATAGTCTGGTTTTTTCTCTTCTTGTACTTTATATAACATAGTCAGAAATCCATATATGCCATTGGTATATATTCCATTTTTAGTGGACAATAATGGCAAAGCATAAAATGCTCTGTGTAGCAAAGAGCTACCATCTATAATTATTATTCTTTTCTTATCCATCTTATCACTCCATTCTATACTCCATTCTTCTAGTATATCTCAAAAGATGGTTTGAGTAAACAAAGCAAAATAAAAATATTGATTAATTATTGATTATGTGCTATTATATTCTTTGTAATAGTTTTGCCGGTGTGATGGAATTGGCAGACGTAGTGGACTCAAAATCCACCGGTGGCGACACCGTGCCGGTTCGAGTCCGGCCACCGGCACCATTACTACTCGCATGAACAGTAGAATATATGAGAAAAGATAGGAAATAATATTCCTATCTTTTTTATTCATAAACAAAGTTGCTATATTATTTTAATAATCAAAAGAAAGCTGGGCACACAACAATAAAAAAATCTAATTAGGTTTTCTTTTTTTATAATAACGTACAATAATCTCAAATATCAAATCTAGTCCAACTATCATTGTGATGATATAAAAAATAAAATCATTTCCTAGATATTCTTCATAGTAGTTATAAAAAAATCTTTTAAAAATAAAATAACCAACAATTAATATAGTTATGATTAAACTTATGGTCCTCCGATGTTTTTTGCGAAAATCCGTTAAAATTCCAACTTTATTACTCATATCCATACCCCTTTACTATAATTATATCTCTAGTATATAATCCTTTTCACCTTCTGTGAATTCCATAACTCATAAAGAACTTAATAAATCTCTAGCTATAAATAATAAGCTCTCTACCATTATTTATCATCCTTTACATTAGATTTTGCTTATATAGTTCGATAAGGGGTTGGCAAAGTCCTTCTTTTTTTGAAAAGTTTTTAAATAAAAGTCAATTTATTTCTTATGTTTGTTTCACCTAATTTAATTAATTTAACATAATAGTATTAAGCGTTAGACATGCTAACATCTTATCACCCATTTTCTCTTGAGTAAAGCACATTCCAATATATAAAAAGACCTTTCCGTAGGGTCTCTTTACTGTTTAATATAGAAATAAAAGCCCACTAATAAAAATCAAGTATTTTTTAGCAGGTTTTCAAATTTTTTATCTATTTAATTTTTAGCATATAAAATAGACTAAACTGATTTTTCTGTTTAGCCTGTTTTTTACTGGTATCTATTAAAGGTTTATGCTGTGTTTTAGAACAGTGTTGAAAATATATAAACATTTAGGCGAAGTAAACAGACTTCCTCTAATCTAATATTAGAAAAATATTCAGTTTCTAAAATTCTTTGAAAAGATTGTGAAATAGAACTTCAATTTGCGAATCCACTTTAAATTTTTTATAAAATTTATCAAAGATACATTTTATGTCATCTTCAAAATTATTATTGAAACTTAAATCAGTAATTTTCAATGAGATAAGACTCTCTTTAATTTCTTCTAATAAATCATATGCACTGTCAGTTTTATTAGATAGATACTTTATAGTTCCTCTATGCAATAACCTTAATACCTTATACCATTCTGGTCTGTTAGTTATGTAATTAGATTCTACTCGTTTTCTTATAATTTCTTTATTATCTATGATAAAGTTTGTATCATATTTCAAAAGAACCATACTGTTTTGCAAATCTTGTTGTGAAATTGCTTCCCTTATGTCCAAATCGACAGAAATGTTATCCTGATAAATCAAGATTAATATACCTTTAGGGTTTTCAGTAAAATTGATCATTACTGGATTGCCATAGAGTGAAATAATTTCATCAACTTTATGACTATCAATGTTGCCTAAAATTATTAAGTCTATATCAGAAAATTTTGTTGCTGTGCCTTTTGCTAAAGACCCCTTTAAAATCATTGAAAATCTATTGTTTTTACAAAATTCATAAACAGATTCAATATAATTTTTATAATTTGATGAAGGATAATCTATTTCAAAATTAAGCATAATAGCCTCCTTTCTAATCAAAAACAATACTAACTCTGAAATAATTACAAGTATGCACTTGTTAAAATTTGCCTATATGCCAATTATAACATTGATTAATAGTTTTTTAGTTAATTTCTTATTTTCATATATGAGATTTTTATTATCTGATGGACTTTTATTATTATCTAGAGTAATTTTATTTAGCTGTTCCCCAATATTTTGGTTCTCCGCCTTAAGTTCTTTATTTTCCGACATTACCTTTTCCCAATCGAATACTATTTTACTGATGTTGGATATATAGAGAACCTTCATCAGTATTTCCAATTTTATTTTCAACTTTTTTCCATCCACGGTTATCACTCCAAGTATTAAAAGCAAAAGATAAAACACTACCAAGTAAAATAGCAATTACAATTGCTATTCCTACATCCATAATAAATTCCCCTCACCCCATATTTTCACCTCCATTATAATATATTGATCAGACATTCTCAATTTCAGAATAAAAAAACAGCTTATCTTTAAGCTGTATAACTATAAATTATATTTTTTTTAATGTTTACTTTAGTCTATATTAAGATAGTGAATTAATTTAACTTCATACTTATACGTATATTGCGAGGTTATAGCTTTCTTGCTAAATACAAAACTATTGTATCATAAAGCTTTATATTATTGCCAAAACTCAAAATAGCGTCCTTGATGCCTGCGTAAAATTTTGATTTATATGGCTCTGGCAGAGTTATATGAGAAGCATGGTCCTTATCCATGAAACATACTCATCAGCATTAAGTTCTCTTGTTTTGTGATAATGACAGCATTCAATATCAATAAATCCATATTTATCAGTATTGTTGTAATTTAAGTTGCATGTATATTCTGCTTCTGGATGAAAATATTCAGAGTATATTTCCTGTCTCTTCAAATATAAGGGCTCATTAGCACTTTTTTCATCTGTCCGAGTTAACATCATCGCAAATGTTCCATTGCTTTTTAATATATCATAAACTTTTGGAAATCCGATTTTCTCTGGTATCCATTGGATTGTCGCGGCTGAATAGACCAAATCGAATTGGTGATGCCTAAGATCATATGTTTCAAAATCAGCATTTACAATTTGAAAATTATCATCTGAACTAAGTTTATTCTTTGTATACTCTGCAAGATTTTCGTCAAGTTCAATCGCCAAATACGAACAGCCTGTTTTTAATATCGGTTCGGTAGCCTGACCTGTTCCAGGACCAATTTCAAGAGCTGTTTTGCCAGAATCGAGCTTTGAGTATTCTACAACATGAGCGAAAAGTTCATCACAATAACGGGTTCTCCATTTGTCAAATTCTTCAGGAATGCTGTTAAAAACTTTCCTAAAATCCATAATAATACCTCCCACTAATAAATAATCGTTAGTTCATATTTCCCTACTGTTACGAATTACTTGTATGAAAATTATAACATATATCATAAATTTATATGGATTAACTGATAAATATTTCCATTTACCAATACTGTATTATTTAGTTTTCAATGTTCAGTGTTCTCATTTCAATTTATAATCATTACTTCATATAAATAACTTTAGTTACTCAAAACATAAGATAAAAATACCGTAAATTTCTTTTCTGAATTATACGGTATCAATAGAACTTTTAGTTTTAATAAACATGGCGTTTAATATAAATGATACGTCTTAAGGAAACTAAATATTATTTTTAGAACCTCTGATACAAACTTTAATTTTCTTATATTTTAGCAAATTCTTATTATTAGTCTATATGTAACTTGTAAACTTGTGCATTGCTGCAATTTTAAAGGTGATGCACGGGAAGAGAGTATTATAAGAAAACTAGATTTATGTTTTGCTGAAGGATCAGACAATCTCAACAAGCTGTTACCTGAAAACTATATTTTAGAGCTGATGTCCATAAATATTGAAAGATTACTTTGCGAAGATTGTTCTAAATATCCCCTTAATCAACTGTCAAAAACTGATATGGAGCGTTTGGTGTATGCCCGTGAAATTCTATTAAACAGGTTGGAATCTCCTCCCACATTACTAGAATTATCCCGCATAATACAGATGAATGATTGTAAGTTAAAACGTTCATTTAAACAACATTTCGGAAAAACAGTATATGAGCTCATTCGTGAACAACGGTTTGAAAAAGCTTTCTCTCTACTTGAGAGTGGAAAGCATAATGTAAGCGAAACAGCTTTTGCTGTAGGATATACAAATGTAAGCCACTTTTCAAAAACTTTCAAAGAAAGGTTTGGTATTACTCCACGGGACTTATGCAAATAGGAAAATCCAACTCTATGTAAAGTAAAAGACGGCTTTGAAATAAAATCAAAGCCGCCTTTTGGCCATGCAGTTCAAATGAAATATATGCTAAACTTCATCTAAAAAGACGAAAGCGGGGATTTGTATACCTTCGTAAGTAGTATATAGTGTTTAAAAACGGACGGAAAAATACTTTTTGATATTTGAGTCTGTCATTACCTCCTGTACCACTCCTTCTTGATAATCATTATCCCCCAACAAAAAGCATTTGTCAGCTATCCTAATTGCATGATTGGAATGATGGGTATTGATAATGCAAGATATTTTGCTCAGAAACTACGTTCTTTATCAACTTTAACAGTAAAATAATAATTTGTCTTTTCATTTTTCCCTCCTATTTTATGCATATTTCACGCATGATTTTGAATTAAATTATTTGCATGTTCTAAAAAGTCCTTGATTGCCTCTAATTGATCACTAGGTAATCCATCCACATAATCAAATAAGGATTTATCATGCTGATTGTGATACTCTTCATGATACTGATAGGCTAGTTGCCCCTTTTCTGTCAAAAACAAATTATGACGTTTTCTATTTTCTTCATCCTGCTCTTTTATTACAAGATCCCGTTCTTCTAATTTGAGTAGAGTTTTATGAACAACAGCACGGGTAATACCAAAACGCCTGGCAATCTCTGAGCTAAAAATCCCCGGATAATCACCGATCATCTTGATAATATGGATTTCACCACGATAAAAGGTCATATCCTCGCTTCCAAAATTCAAAATATTTGTCCTGCTATTTGCAATATTCTCTGTAAGAGTGATAAAAGCATTTATAACTTCAATTCCTAACCCTTCCATACTACACCATCACTTTCTTATATAGATAACCTTGAAATCGCCCGGATTGAATTGAACGAACAAGTTGAAGTTGTGCCTTGCTCAGTGCATTCTCAACCCGACTTCTTGTTGGGGAAGGCTTAATCCCATCCATATATCCTGAAAGCCAGCCTAATATATTTTCCTGAGTATATCCTTCTGTGTCTGAGTATCGTCCTATTAAAAGGAGATATCCTTTATCCAATAGAGATTCCGAGATTTTTGACATAAAACTATCTAAATCATCTGTGGTAAAGTCTAATATACCAGAAGCTATAACCATATCATAAGAGCTGCCAATCTTATCAGTATTAAAGTCACCAGTCAAAATCGAAACTCTATCCCCCATATCGTGTTGAGTAATAATCTTTTTAGTTGTAACTGCTACATTGGGAAATTCAAATACATAGGCTTTACTATAGGGATAGTTTTTAGTAAACTCAATGGCTAGTATGCCGGAACCTCCACCTAAATCAAGGATTTTGTACTGCTGGGTCCTGTCAGTAAAGATAGTTTTTATTTCTGAAACAAAATTTTCTACCCGACCAGTAGCATACATTTCAGGAACGGTAACTTCTGCTAAAGTAGCAAAATCGTATCCAATGCCAGCCTCTTTTTCAGAACCATGTTTAACTTTGATTCCAATATCAGAAAGTGAAGTCATGGTTTCGCGGAATATAATTGTTTGTCCGATATAGTTGGGACTTTTCCTTGACAAATATTCTACTCCAGCCTTTGTGTTACAATAACTGTTGTTCTCCTTATCAATATAGCTGCATGATGAAAGTGCAAGTAAAAGCAATTCCACATTTTGTTCATCATATCCTGTCTCATTAGCAATTTCCTTTGCTGTTGTTGGCTTATCTAAGTAAGAAAAAACATCTAACTTAATTGCCTCAAATAGAAGCTGCGCAGATTGATATTGATTGAGAACTTCATAATAGATATTTGGGGTAATCTGTGCATCCAATTTAACACCCTCTTTCCCTCGTTAGCTTTGGCTAACTACATATTGTATAGATAGGATACAATAAAAATAATTGTATGTCAAGCATACAATTATTTTTATATTAAATCAATAACTATTCTCTAATCAATTTAAATGGTATTTTATCTATAAATTATCACTATTATCTTCCAAAATTCTAAACCTTAGAAAGTCTCATCACTAATTACATGTTCTATTCTACATTCTTCTTCTTCTTCTTCTTCTTCTTCTGCTGCTGCTATTTCAGGATATACTTTGACTACAGTAGTAAAAAATTCTGTTAAAATTTTATGTTTTCATAGATATTTTTAGCAACTATAGTACCCTTCTCTGTTAATTCTATACAACCACTTGATTCCACTGATATTAAGTTTCACATTCTCATCCCTTTTCGGGCGGCAATCCCTTTAGCTACTACTACGATGGGAATTGCAAAAATGCCCGACTGAAAATACAATCGAGCATTAATAGAACTATTAACATTTATTAGGTGATGTATGTCTTCATATTGATAGCAGTAATATTCCGTTGGAGGGTGTAGCCCTTTTTTAACGGATAGAATTTGGGATACTTTTAGGCTATCATAAACATAAAGTATAGGAATTGGGATTCAATATTAAACCAACTAATGATATTCTTTGATGGAAGAATGGAAAAACATCTATAAATATGAATAAAGTTAAATTCATAATAATAAAAATGGATCATAGGCTTAAAAACAGCCTGAAGGGCTAGTCTTATTGCTATAAATCCAAAATTAAAATTAGAAACCTTTTTAAAAAGGTACACCCTTACATTATTAAACTATTGCTAAAACATCAGTTTCTGATGCATAAAAAATTAATAGACTTGGTAAAACAAATCTAAATTAGTAAAATTGTTAATTCAGTACAATTCTATAATTCTTATGAGGATAGTATTCCATGATTTATATAGAAGCACAAAGCTATTTACATACTCTTTATACTAAAAACTAAACATCCTCATTTAGCTAAATCGTAAATTCAAATTTTTCTGTAATACTTATTACTTTACCGTCTTTCACTTGAATAAAGAAAGGAACATTCTGAGCTGGAGGCAAATCAGAATATGATGTACTCAGATGTTCAATAAATTCCTCTTTTTTTGTCGTAGTATAAGACCTGTCACCACCTTCATCATTTACAAAAAGGAGGTTTGAATCAACAAAGGTATATACTGTTTCATCTGTTAGATCATACGTATCTTTTTCCGTATCTGAATTGTAAATATAGTACCCATTCGGAAAATCATCTTGCTGGTTTAATCCAAGCTCTGTTATTCTCTCAATATCTTCAAGTGTAATCACTTCAACCATATCTAAATATAATGTATTGTCTTCAATAACTATATATCCTACTAAAGATTCAGGTTCAGACTGTTCTCGTTTTGGGGTACATCCCACTAGTGCAAGTACATACACCATAGCAAGTAATAGAATTATTAGCTTTTTCATAATAACCTCCAGTTGTACAAAATAATTTTTTAGTGGCACATAAAACACATTTGCTATATCACCCATATACACAAATAAATGCCATTTTAATTATGGCCATAGAATTATCAACCAAATACGTATTCAGATTATCACTGAGAATCAGCGTTTTAAGTCTTTTATCATAAGTAACTATGCTCCTGATAATACTTTCATATTTGGTAATGATGTGCTACTCTCGATTTTGGTCATATAAATCAAGGCTTGAGATTGCTATATCAAAGCCCTACTGAATTTTGATACAGCAATCCCTTTTAAAACACTTTTTGCTTTCATTTCACAGCTTTGTAAAATATAAATTTAGTTCATAATAGAGGTTGAAGGCATGTAAAAATTAACGTTAGAAACATATACGCCATTAGCATCTCGATACACATTATTTTTATTATTTACTGCACCATGCTGTGCGTACATAATTTTAACAGTGTCTCCATACGTCACCAATGCTACATGGCTAGTTGCTGTCCAATTCATTATGCTTCCAGCAAATACCTTGCTGTCGTTAGTCTCTTTATAAAAATACCCTTTACCAGTCATATATGGAACAACCCCACCATTATTATAGTATCCTGTTCTAAACCAATTGTCGCCCGGCCAGCCACCCCAAGTGCTTGCCCTATACCATTTACCGCTTTTATCTTCAGGTATTCCCCCGGCATTAAGTGCCTTTGACACAAAGTTAGCGCAATCTGTGCCTGAAACATTTGCTGAAGGAAATTCCGAAGCGCTAGTAGCGTTATTATTTGCCCAATCTCTTGCTGCTAATCTATCATAAGTAAATGATGCAAAAGGTTGAATAGAATTTGTTTCTGCTTGAACTCGATTCACTATTGTCTGTGCTGCATTATATCCGCTTTGTCTGGCAAAACTTTCATTTTCTACTTCCGCTAAATCATCTACTCTTATCAAGATAATTTCTTCTGAAGTATCATTTCTATAAAACAATTCGTAATTATTATTAACTTTTGTTAATCCAGCATCTAATCCGACATCTTGCGTTTCGTTAATAGCTATTGTGTAAGTGAATGTTGAAGCGTATGGCTTATTATAGTACATTTCTATATTTTCTGTATAAAAATCAATTTCCTTTTGTATGGCGATTTTATTATCTTCTATTGTTTCATTTACAAATGCGTCATTCAATCCTTGTATAAACGGACTATCAGATGGAGGTCTAGTTAAAGTCATATCTGTATGAATGTTCATATCAATATACTTTATACTGCCTTCTTCTCTTACGCTATAATCATACGAAAAGTTGTCTAGTGCGTAAATTGCAGAATAATCTTCAATTATCTGTTCTCTAAGTTCTTGATAGATGTTGTCAAGATTATCGCGATTTTCAAATGGGGTATAAGCATAAGCAGCTGTTGAAATTAAGAGAATAAAACAAAGAATTAAACTAATTTTTATTTTTTTCATAATATTCATCCTTTCATGCTTTATTGTTAGTAATAATTTGTTATACGCCAACTATTACCCATCTGTTTTAAATCACCATTGGAATCACCCCTTCAACTTGGTTATCCCTCCTATAGAAACCAAATAAATGATACTATTTCGCAAAATGCCCTAAATGTATTTTCATCTTTGGCTCATATAACAAAATAAATGTAGTCATAAGCCACTCAGATGTTATATTTCAAAGTTTAAATCCCTAATGTACCTGAAATAGCTTCAGCTCTTTCTCCATCCACAGTAACTACAACTCTAGTACGATATTCTGTTCCTAAAGTTCCTCTATAACTTTTAGATGCAAATGCACTACCAGTTCCCTTTAAACTCCACGACGTTACAGTTGTCCATCTACTAGAGGTATATTTCTCTAAATACATTGTTCCGCTAATTGAGCCAGAAGAACTTTTTGCCTTTACGTATACCTCTGAGTAAACTGTAGTACCCTCTGCTGAAATATCTGGAGAAATATCACTGATACTGTTCCAAAAAGGGGTAATTATATGATAATTAACATCTATTAATGCCTGTTTCTTTGATTCCATTGCATAAGACATATTTGGCATACCACCCCCAATCGCCAATGAAAGAGCTATTACTGTTAATCCCAATTTTTCTAGTTTCATTAAAAATCCTCCTTCCTGATATTTAGGTTCTTACCTATATAACGCACAAGAAGGAAAAAAGGGACATGTTTTTTAAATTATTTTTTACTTTGAAATATTTTCTGCAACTTTTATAATCTCATCCTTGCTTAGGTTTCCTGAAATATGGCATTCAATACCATCCTGATACCATATTAAATAGGTCATTTTATCGGTTTGCCAAGTAAATGCCTGAGATTCTTTAAAAATAAATTCTTCTATTTCAGTATTCTCAGTATCGTAATATGATTTACCTTTTCTATCAGAAGCAAATAACTTTATAATTAACTCTTGATTATTATCCGATGAATAGTTATAAACTAGCATTCTTTTAAATTCTTGTGTATCTTCCAATTTAAATCCGTTTGGAATATAGTTAACCTTAAGTGATATTGGTTCTGCTAAATTATTGTGTTTATCTATATCTTGAGGGGTAAATATGCTAAATTTTTCAAATACCTCAATAATCCAATCAAACATCTTTTCACGCGCTTCTACATTAACCGCCAATACAGTAGTGAAACTCAGTATACATACAAGTATAATAATAGCTACTCTTTTAGCTGTTAACATAAATTTTTTATTAGGGCCTTGTCTAATCTTAATATGTTTTAATTTTCGCCTGAAGTTCTTAGAATAGTTAGGTTGATGTAATATCTCAATATTATCATAGTTTTTTGCATCTTCTATAAGAACTATTTCACAAGCCTTTTTCAAAGAATTATCATCAATCCATGAATTTCCCAAATCCATAAAGCATGATAGCATTTTTTGTATATAACGTAATTTATTTTTAGAGTTTTCTATTTTCAATATCTTATCTGTTTCAGAAGGTGTACTATTAAAATAATATCGAAAGAAAAGGATGTTTTTATATTCAAAGGGTAATAAATCTATCTTTTTAACTAGTTTATTAATCTGCTCAGTCGATAGAACCTCATATATTATATCATTAAAATCTAATTCCTCCATTTTCTGTATATCATTCATAAGAGATAATTCGCACACTTCCTTTAAAACGATTTTAACCGTATTGTCTACTTTTCTCACCTTCCTTATAATATAATCGTATCTTTTTTAAAATGCGTTGACTACGTTTTTTTGCAGTTTCTTCAGTAATTCCTAAAAGCTCTGAAATATCTTTAAATTTCATTTCATTGACAAAGCGCAGATGAACAAAAAATTTTTCATCATCTGAAAGTCTATTAATACAGGAAAGTAATTGTTCTTTATTTACTGTTTCTAAATATTCTTCTTCAATGTCATAATCTCCTTCGATATGGCCAAAATAGTCTACATCCTCTACATGTATAATTTTCTTACGTTCTCTTATAATATTCATTGTTTCGTTCTTCAATATTATAACGCAATAAGGTTCTATTCGGGGACATGGTAAAGCAGAAATTTTTTCTATATTGTCAATAATCTTTAAAAATGTTTGTGCTACAGCTTCTTCTGCATCGAATTTGTTCCTTAGCATATTAAGAGAAATATTATACATTTTTATATTCATTTTTGAAAAAACTCTATCAATTAAATCTTTTTCATCATCCGACATTTCTCCAAAAAATATAATTATCAAAACACTCATCCCCCAGTGAACACTGTTATATGTTTTTAAATTCTATTATTTCTAGTATGTTTTATAATTAACATATACCCGTCTTTTGAACCATTTAATATCTATTCTATTAAACACTTTATATATCTAAATAACTAGATTATACAAGTATATATTTAAAATCTTGTTATAATCTTAACAAAGAGAAGCTTGAAGAATAAAAGTGGAAAGCAGGACAAGGTGGTACACACCTTGCGATAAGGCAGCATAAACATCACGGGTTTTTGAATAGTTGATGATTAGAATACATTCGCTTGGATAATAGGAATTCTCCTTGTACTGTTTTAGAGTCGCATTCATAGGAACTGACGTATTTACACCGGCATTGGTTTTGTTAGGATTTATTGAAATCTGTACGCTCTGCAATACAGTCAACAATAGGCTTTCCTTCATTTAGGCGCATTAAAATTAAACGTGTTGTTGTCATGAAAAGTTCCTCTTTGGATAAAGAAAAGCCCAAGGACTATTGTCCTGAGCTTCTGAAGTCTCTATTTATTATTTATTCTAATAGTTCAGTATCATAAATTGTATAATCACATCTATATATAAAAAGATATTTGCCATCTATTAGTATTCCAGTAGACTTGTCTATTCCTGTTGCAAAATAACTAACTTTATTTCCTGCAAATGTAGCTAAAGGTTTTCCAGATTGTGATCTTATCAATACTACTCTACTTTTTCCAGTAGTAAAATTTTTCATGTCATTTACCATTCTATTAACAAAGGGGGTTGACCTATCAATATTTTGAATATCAACTGTTTTACTATATTCATTAAATATATCAGTCAAACCTTCTTCATAAAGAATTAAGCTGCTACCAACATGAACCATTGATTTGCCACCTATAGTTAAATTTATTACAGAAGACTTATTAATGGTATTTCCTTCTTCATCTTTAGAATTAAATTTATCTTCTGAACTAATACTTATTGAACTGCCTTTGATGCTATCAATAATATTGCTTTCTTCGTCATAGGTTTGCACTATGGCAATTCTTCCCATTAATGCCTCTTTCATTTTTCCAATTTCATTGCTAAATAATGCACAGCCACTTAACATTGATAGTATAATTATTAATACTGCTAATAATGCTATAAATTTTATCCTTTTAGTTTTCATATTAACCCCCTCCTTTCATTATATTAAAACAACATAGCCTGTATTTCAACTATTTTTACTATACATATTTACACCTTCATAGTTAACTATTCCTTTCAGCATCATAAATATTTTTAGTCTTACACCTATATTCTCCCTTACATTCTGATATAAATAATAGTTTGCCACATTTGATGCATCTTGTTTTTTATATTCTTCTTCTACTTTTAACTCAACATTTTATATAGTCTCGTCTTTACCTATAACTGTAATTTTAATATTTCTATATTTATTTTTAAGTTAGGAAGCTCTTTATTTGAAAATTTTTCATATTACACTTCAGTCTATCTCATATCTAGTTCCCTGAAATACTATTTTCTATATATTTTTAATCTGCAATTAGCTTTTTTATAACCTTAGTTCTTATCAAAACGCCCTTCTAAATGGTATATATCCTGCTGTATATATCCCATTAAAAATATAATTAACAACTTATCACCATCTTTCATATGCTATTATGGGACCTTTATTTTCACCCAAATGAAAATAAAAAATGGGAGGTGCTATCATGGGCGATTTATTAGGTAGAAGAGATTGTGATAACGGAGATTCCTTATTATTCTTCTTTTTACTTTTAGTAATTCTTTTCTGTAACTGTGATGGTTTTTTCGGTAGAAGATGCTAAATCTCCATATTGAGTCGGGGCTTGCCCCCGATTCTTTATTATGTTTCATTCTGTTTTCTAAACTTTTCTTTATATCTCATACCATCCATCTAATATTTCGGACATTTTCTCGCCAAATCAGTTTCTACTTCTTCTACTGTTTCAGATACTATACAACTTTATAATTATACTTATTCTAGGACCATTTACTGTACTATAAAATTAGGGGTAAATCTTGCTCTCCTTATCAAATATCTTAAAAATAGTCTTTCTCTTTCTCTTAATTGGCTAATCTTCTCACCTAAAATCATTTGCTTCACTACCTTAAATGGTATAGTTTTTTTAATCCAATACTACCTATGGTATCAATAGCTAAATAAGGGGGTGTATGTATGACATCATATTTAATATCCTGTAACTTAAAAAATAAAGATAAAAATTATGAAAATCTTTATGGAAAAATTAAAGAAAGTTCATACGACAATGCTTGGTGGCATTATTTAGATTCAACTTGGATAATTAAGTCAGATTTATCTCTTTCAGAAATCACTAGCAACCTTACTTCCACAATTGATAAAAATGATTGTTTGCTAGTAATAGAAGTAAAAAATACTTACAACGGCTGGCTTCCTAAAGATGCTTGGGATTATTTGAGAGATAGAATTTTTAGCTAATTATTTTTGCACTGAATTAATTCCTAGCATATTAAATCACTATCATTAGAGATAAATTTTTTATTATGCTGTTCTTGAGTTTGAACCTCTAGAGCAGCTACTCTTTTTTATAGTTCTTTTTTATAGTTCTTTTTTCTTTACTGTCTATCTTTAATAAAATATGCCTATTTCTATATTGTCTACTTGTAACAGATCTATCGAATTTAAAATAATATTATCTTCTTACTTCATGAGAATAATATTAAATACTTTTTATACAACATAAAAAATACCATAAGATTCTTTCCTGAATAATACGGTATTTCTAATGATATTGGGCTTTAGCAATCATAATATTTAATAATAAAACTATGAATTGGAGTATGTAATTTTAAATAAGTTCATATTATATAAACTTACTTAATACACTAAACTCTTTGTCCACAACATAGATGTCATGCTCATCCTCTAAACCTGATTTCTCAAATATTCTTTTATTCCACCTACAAGTTCCTCTACTGTAGAATATATATTACCTTCCCTCTGCTTAATTAAGCCAATAACAAAGAGATTTCTATATATAAATTGATTTTCAGTACTATCATTTATCAGTGCTTCAATCTTTTTATTATTATCTCTGCCTTGCTGACGTACATCTGTATATAAAGCAAAAATAGGTTTATCCATCATATAAAATGCCCCTATTTCAGCAGCAACACCACTATCTATTTCAACACCATCTATTACTGCTATTAAAAATTCACTTTCTCTAAGTTTATCCATATCAGCTTTTGCAATAGTAATAGAATCAGCATATGAACTCTTATCATTTATAGCATCATTCTCTTGAGGAACATATAAATCAATTTCCTTTATTTCTTTTCTTATTTCTGATGCTATCAATGAATTTAATAATCTGTCTCCCATGCCAAATAATCCATTCGCTAAATATGCCTTCATTGAATCCCTCCTAATTATATCTTATATATAAGTTCAAGTATCAGTAAAATTATACCACATTAAACCTTTCTATCAAAAAGTAAAAAATTTCTAGACTTTATTATAATATCTAATTTTCATTCTATTACTCAGTTTCCCCTCAAGTTCGTTTAAAGAATTAAATTTTGTTCCATATTTTAAATATTTATTTCACCAAATTCAACTAAATTAATATAATAGTATTAGGCGTTTCTTTCTTATTTAGAATCAGCCATGTTAAAAATAAAAAAACACTCCAATTATATAAAGAGACCTCCTAGAAGGTCTCTTTGTTATCTTAAATCTTAAAACAGTAAAGACTAGTCAGTTAATCTCATTCAATATTTTGTTTAGCTATTCCTCATTATTATTTAAAAAGGCTAAGGTTTCCCCGAGCCTTTTTGTTAAACTACTACTATTGCATCATAACCTTTAGCTCTTAATTCATTTGCTAAAACATCTGCATTTGCTCTAACACTAAATGCCCCTACTTGTACTTTATATAATCCTCCTACTGTAACTACAATCGGACTATAACCTTTTGCTTTAAGTTCATTTGCTAGATTATCTGCATTCGCCTTTACTGAAAATGCACCTACTTGCACTTTATAAAGTGTTGAACCACCAACTTGATATGGTATTCCAAGGTAATTTAATATTCCCTTAGATACTGCTACTGCTAAATCATTTTGTCTATTTCTTAATATATCAGCATCTTGTGCATTAGTTATAAATGCTAACTCTACTAAAGCCGCTGGCATATTAGTTAATCTTAATACTGCAAAATCTGCCGTTTTAGTTCCTCTGTTAACTGTATATGCTCCACTTGCTATTATGCTGTTTTGTATAGACTTTGATAGATTAGCACCTGTTGTACTTCTTGGATAACTATAAGTTTCTACTCCTTTTGCTGATATGTCGCTAAATGCATTACAGTGAACTGACACGAATACATTTGCACCAAAATTATTTGCTCTTGTAGCCCTATCCGCTAATTCTAAGAATACGTCTGTAGTTCTGGAATATCCTACAGTTACGCCATGATTTGCTAATATATTTCCTACTTTTAATGTTACTGATAATGCTATATCTTTTTCTTGTAACCCATTACCTAATGCTCCTGGATCCTTACCACCATGACCTGCATCTAAAAATACTTTTGCCATAAATAAACCCTCCCTAATTTTTTATTTTTTTGAAGATTACTTTAGTCGACTTTTTCATCTTTCAATATATAAATAGATTCTTGAGAGAGTTTTTACCATGCTAATTTGAAACTTTTTATTTGATTAGTTTTTCTTTAATTACATGAAACAGATTTAAAACCTAGAATCGGAAAATCTTTATTTAAAAAGTATAATATCTTAATTGAAGAAAAAACTTATGAATAAAAAAATAAAGTAGTATTAAATCAAGACCTAAATATTCTCTTGATTTATTAATAAGGAGCAAATTAATTAAGTAATGAAAATCTTTTCTTCCTTTTACTGTAATTTTTAGATATCCATTTTGAAAACTCGTTTTAAACATTCACGTTTCATTAACAATATGAATATTGTGTATTAGAGGTTGAAAAAACTTCATTCTCCTAGATTCTGACAAAATTTTACAGTATAGTAACTAATATCACAATCTTTTTATTACTCTCCAGGAGGTGTTAATAATGTCTGACAATGAAGTACGTGGCAATTGGTTTGGCGGCGGATGCGGTATGGATACTTCACTATTATTCTTCTTTTTAATTCTAGTGATTATTTTCTGTAACTGTGATTTCTTCTAATTTAGAATAATTAAATCGGGGCCTGTCCCCGATTTTTTATAACGAATAAGAAAGTTCTACTATCAATATCTTAGTGTTAAGAACTTAACCTAAATGAATTTAAAGCAGATTGCCGAAATCTTTGGTTTCATGCAAGTGCTTATGCAGTGGCAAAAAAAGCTACCTGTAGTGCAGACTTAGAAACTTTTCTTATATTACTCTACTATGGTTATTATGAGACCTTTCAATCCTTTAACATATTTGATTTCATTATATTATTCTTTCATACAGAACTCCTACTGTATTATCTATTACTTAATTATTATAAAATAATAATTAACACTTTATCACTATCATTCATATTCTATTATGAGAGTTCTACTCTTAACTAAATTAGGAGGTGTTCTTATGGGTGGTTTATTTGGCGGAAGAGGCGAAGGTTGTAATGGTATGGATGATTCTTTACTATTCTTCTTTTTACTCTTAGTAATTATTTTCTGTAACTGTGGTGATTTGTTTGGCAGAAGATGCTAGACTATCACATTAATCGGGGATTATCCCCGATTTTTTTATTAATAAATTCTATTCTTTATTGCTTTGATTTTCAATTCATATAACAAATATCTATTTATGAATAAATTAAAAAGCAAGGGACTTTGATGTTACCCCCTAAATCCGGACACGGATTCAGGGGGTATTATCATGTCTAAA
>OGSV01000259.1_pt1 | contig 29672 bp, 25 predicted proteins | sample 1574221 | NCBI WGS metagenome assembly OGSV01 (sample SAMN03295823, study PRJEB24534) | human gut metagenome | isolation source: fecal sample 4 from infant 3 | host: Homo sapiens | place: USA: Pittsburgh, PA | collected 2014-07 | reverse complement strand
ATTTCTGCAGGATTTCGCTTACCGAATCGGCGTGTCTGGAGAAATCGTGGAGTTTTGCGGATTTCGCCTGCCGGATGGGCGTGTCCAGGGAAATGGTGCAGTTTTCGTCCGGTAGAAATGTCCATTTTCCTGTTCAAAACTTCTTTCTCAACAGCCTGATTATAGCAGGAATTCGGCGTTCCACCACGGCGATTACCTGAATTCACTTCCTTTGCTTGGTGACGACCGTATTCGTCATATTATAGACGAGGGAGCGCCGTCCCTTGATGCCTCTTGATGATATGGGGAGCGGCTGCCCCCTTGGATTCACGCCCGCACCGCTTCCGCTTCCGTGACAGGCGCCGGCCAGTCCTCCAGCCTATAGGCCATGTCCCAGAACAGATATTCCAGCCGGCAGCTGGTCAGAAAATGCTCCTCCAGCTGCCGCTTCCGGGCGGCGGACAATGACTCCGCCCATCCATCAAGCAGTCCGCGAAGCTGCATCGTTATCCCGCTCTCCCGATCTCCATAAAAATGCATCCAATCATAGAACGGATGGGACGAATCCGGCTTCACTTCCTCGAGCAGCCTGCGGCCGATCTCGGTATACGTCCAAGGGCAGGGCAGCAGTGCCGCCACGATATCTTCCCGCGTTCCTCCATGGGCAACCGTCAGCATATGGTTGACATAGTGATTCGCCGACGGGGCCAGAGGGAAGCCTTGCAATTCTTCGTACGTCACCCCGGCGACGTCGCAAAAATTTTGATGCGGGTGCGTCTCGCTGTCCAGAATAAACGAGATTTGCTCGTTAAATAGAGCCATCGCGGCGCGGTGGTCGCATTTGGAGATCGCAATCCCGTATACCCGGATAAAAGCGTTCAAGTATTCAAAATCCTGCTTGACATAGTGAATGAGCTGTTCCTTCGCCAACGTCCCTTCCGCAATGCCCCGAACGAACGGGTGGGCAAAAATCGCCGCAAAAATCGGATCCGCCGTACGCCGGAGTTCTTCGGTAAAACAGGCCATACTCAGCACCTCCGCCTCATTTTCGATGAAATCCAACTGAAGGGCGCCCGGCGCAGCCATACGAAAAAGCCGCCCCGAAATGGAGCGGCTTCGTCAAGTCATCTTGAAAACAGAGCTTCAACTCGAACCTGTGAAGGCCGTCTCCACTTCCCTACGCCGGTATTAACCGGATCAGGTTCAAAGGGTCCAAGCGTCTCTTGTCTCAGCCGCCTTGCGCGGCTCCCCCAGCGGATTTCGTATAAAGTTCATTGTCACGTCTTACTTTAGCTTTGATTGCCAATCTTGTCAAACTATTCTTCCCGATTTACTGCCCGCTCGATGAAGCCCCTGCCGGACCAGCGATCCTGAACCGTTTATGTGACGCTAATCGGTTCGAGCTTCGCCCGCGGCCCGTTCCACAGTTCGATCCACTTCTTGATGGCGGATACCATGATGACGATGCCGAGCACCAGCATAATGATGGACAGCACGGCGTTCAATACGCTGTACCCGGAAGCGGACGGGTTCAGATACACGTTCTTGACCATCCAGTAACCGGCATAGTTAACCGTGACGAACAAGTAAGCGAGCGGAATGAGACAGGTCAGCATGTATCTCCGCTTATCCGCGATGTTCAGAATGACCGTCGCGCCGATGATGAGCCCAATCGATGCCATCAGCTGATTCGAGACGCCGAAGAGCGCCCAGACGGAGCCGATATCGCCCGAGTACAGCAGATATCCCCACATCAGACAGGCCAAGGCGCTGGCGAAGATGGAGCCGGGCACCCAATCGACCTGCTTCAGCGGCTTGTAGATGTCGCCGAAGAAATCTTGAATCAGATAGCGGGCCACCCGCGTGCCGGCGTCAATCGCCGTCAGAATGAAGACCGCCTCGAACATGATCACGAACTGGAAAAAGTAGGACGATAAGTGGCTGAACCACGGAATTTTGGTGAAAATGTACGTCATGCCGACGGCCAAGGTGACGGCTCCGCCGGTCCGCCCTTCGAGATCGAGGCCGATCTGCTGCGCCAGCTCCGGCAGATGCACGGTAGACATTCCGAGTGTCTTGAATACTTCCGGCGCCGAATTAATCGCGAAATAATCGGCCGGCTGGAGCGCCGCTGCCGCAATAAGCGCCATAATTCCTACCAGCGATTCGACAAGCATCGCCCCGAAGCCGACGACCTTGATGTCGCTCCAGCGGTTAATCATCTTCGGCGTCGTGCCCGATCCGACGAAGGCATGGAAGCCGGATATGGCCCCGCAGGCGATGGTGATCGAGATGAACGGCCAGACCGGGCCGGCCAGTATCGGGCCGCCTCCGTTCACGAATTCCGTGAAGGCCGGGAACGGGATCGCCGGGTTGATAATGAAGACGCCGACGATAAGCGCGATGAAGACGCCGATTTTCATGAAGCTGCTCAAGTAGTCCCGCGGCGCCAGGAGCAGCCAGACGGGCAGGGCCGCCGCGAAGAACGCGTAGACAGGCAGCAGGATGGCCAGCGTCTTCGTATCCAGCGTCAGCCAGTCGCCAAGGACGGTTCCTTGGATCTGGGGTCCAAGAAATACGCCGGCCATAAGCAGAATGAAGCCGATGGTGGACGCAAGCTTCAGATTCCCCGTCTTCTTATAGAACAAGCCGACGCCCATCGCGATCGGAATCGTAATCCCGACGGCGAAGGTGCCCCATGGGTTATGCTCCAATGCGTGAAGCACGACCATCGAGAGCCCGGCCATCGTGATGGTAATGATGAAGAGCATCGCCAGGCCGGTGCAGAAGCCGGCTACCGGACCGAGCTCGTCCTTCGCGACCTCGGATAGCGACTTCCCTTGCTTGCGCATGGAAGCGAACAAGACGACCGCATCATGCACCGCCCCGCCGATGACTGCGCCGATGAGAAGCCACAGCAGGCCGGGCAAATAACCGAACTGCGCCGCTAATATCGGGCCGACGAGCGGCCCGGCCGCCGCGATCGCGGCAAAATGGTGCCCGAAGGTGACCCATTTGTTGGTAGGGACATAATCTTTGCCGTCATTCAGTTCATGGGCCGGGGTCGGCTTGGAATCGTCCAGCTTCAGCACTTTGGCCGCCATGAACGTTCCGTACAGCCGGTACGCGATCATCAGGATGCATATCGATCCGATTACAATCGTTACCGCATTCATGTGTACCACTCCCTGCAATCGTTTTGGAGTCATCATACAATATGAAAGCTTGCCTGCTTCGTTTTTCATGACAGAATGCGATAGATGCCGACTCAACTGCAAAAAGGCTCCCTCGAAATGCAAGCGATTGCACCCCGGGTCCGAACCCGCCGCCACCGCCATCGGGACAACCCGATCCGGCATCGGAGATTCAGGCCTCATGTCATCCCGAGCAGCTGCTTCAGTTCCTTCATATAGGTGCGGCTGACTGGAATTCGGGATCCGTCCTGCATCCGAAGATGGCAGGTCGAATGGAACCACGGCTGAATCTCCACGATGCGATCCAGGTGGACGAGGAACGCCCGGTGGACGCGGACGATGGAAGGATGATTCAGCTTCCGCTCCAATTGGGTCAGCGATTCGCCGACCTTGTATTTCCGCTCCGTCGTCGCGATGACCGTCTTCCCGTCTTCGAACCCGAGATAGACGATATCGTTGACATGCAGCACGATAATCCGATCGTCAACCGTGATGGCGAGACGCTCCTGCCGCTCCCGCTCCCCCGGCCCGCCCCGGGGGGCGGAGGCTGCCGAAGCCGGATAGGCCTCCCGTTCGCGCAGGCGAAGCAGCTTGCGGATGGTCTGCTGCACCCGCTGCTCGTCGAACGGCTTCAATATATAGTCGGCGGCGTTCAGCTCGAACGCCTTCAGCGCAAATTCATCATATGCCGTAGCGAACACGACATCGGGCGGCGTCTCCAGCTCCCGGAGCCGGCACGCAATATCGAGGCCGCTCTCCTCCTGCAGCTCAATATCGAGGAAGACCACATCCGGCTGCGCCGCAGCGACCCCCGCCAAGGCGTCCTCCGCCGCGTCGGCTTCGCCGACGACCTCCACCTGTCTTGTCCTTCTCAGCAAATAAATCAGCTCATCTCTTGCCAACGGCTCGTCATCGACGACAAAGGCCTTCAGCATGACGCTCCCCTCCATTCATGGAACTGAATCGGCACGGCGATCATCACGGTCGTCCCCTGCCCAGGCGCGCTGTCTATCCGGAAAGACGCCTGCTTCCCGTATATCTCGGACATCCGCTGCCGGATATTGTACAGCGCCGTTCCGGTGCCTTCCGCCGACTCGACGGCCTGATTGCCAAGCGCTCCCTGGATCTCCTTCGCTATCCCTTGGCCGTTGTCCCGGGTCAGCAGAATCATCCGGTCGCCTTCCCGGTACGCTTGCAGGATCACGCTCCCGCAGGGCGGAGCCGCGCCGCGGGGGAAAGCATGGCGCACGGCGTTCTCGACGAGAGGCTGGAGCGTGAACGGCGGCACGAGCACATCCTCCAGCTCCGGATCGATATCGGTCGAGACGGTATACTTGTCCGGGAAGCGGGCCTGCTCCAGGGACAAATACGCTTCCACATGCTCCAATTCTTTGTGAAGCGGGATGAGCATCGTCCGCGCGCCCTGCAGATTGCTGCGGAAAAAGATACTGAGCTGCTGCAGCAGATCGCGGGCCTTCTCCGGATCGGTCCGGCACAGCACCGAGATCGTGTTGAAGGCATTAAAGAGGAAGTGCGGATGAATCTGGGCCTGGAGCGCCTTGATCTCCGCATCGCGAAGCAGCTTGCTCTGCAGCTCCGCCTCGGCCAGCTCCAATTGGGTGGAAAAGAGCTTGCTCAGCCCTTCCCCCAGCTCCTGCTCCACCTGATCGAGCTGCGAGGAGCGGGCGAAATACAGCTTCAAGGTGCCCACGGTCCGGTGATGCGCCTGGAGCGGCAGCACGAGTGCAGCCTGCAGGACGCAATCCGGATTGAGGCAGTGGATCTCCTCCCGCGATCTCGCCATATGGATCCGCCCTTCCTTCAGCACCGTCTGCGTCAGTTGGGTCGATATCGGCTGAAGCGGCACATGATGATCGGAGCCGGCCCCGACATGGGCCAGGATCTGATGCTCATTCGTAATCGAGATGGCGTCGGCATTGGTCTCCTTCAAGATAATAAGGGCCGCCTCCCGGCAGGAATGGGCATTCAGGCCTTGGCGGAAATAAGGCAGCGTCTGATCCGCGATGTAGAGCGCCTGATGGGTCTGCAGGGCGCGAGTCCGCTCCTCCTCCTGAAATATCGACTGGATAATCAGCATGAAGAGCAGCGTGCCGAAGCCGTTCACGACAATCATGGGCACGCTGATCATTTTGACCAGCTCCAGCGCATGGACCCAGGGCTCGGCCGCCAGCAATATGATGCCCATCTGCGCGGCCTCCATCAATATGCCGATAAGGGCTGCATGCCAGGCGGCGTACCGGTTCTGGACGCGGAAGCGCTTACCGATCAGGCCGGTGACCATCCCGGCGAGTATCGTCGAGATGCCGCACGCGAAGGCGGTGTAGCCGCCGAGCGCCAGCCGATGAATGCCCGCGATCAGGCCGACGCCTGTCCCGACGAGAGGCCCGCCAAGCAGCCCGCCGATGGCCACGCCCATAATGCGCGTGTTTGCGAGCGCGCTGCCGCTATCGACGCCGGCGTTCCACGCCTGGGTCGAGATAAGGTTGTCATGAATCTGGACGGCGGTGTAATTGCTTACAATCCCGAATGCGCCGAAGACGACGATCAGCATCAGCTTCTCGGCAATGCCGTGCTCGTTCTGGATAATCTGCCGGAATGACTTCATCCGCGACAGCACAAACGCGATAATGAGCAATATACCGACCCGCTCCAGCATTAACGGAAGCAGGTGAACCATAGGCCTCACCTTCTATTATGATGATTGTGCTTCTATTATACCTGAGAACCGGCAACAGACGACGGAGAAACATCCTTCCAGGCAAGCATAAAGCCGGCCCCGAAAAGCGGGAACCGGCTTAATAGCCTTGTATGATTGTCTCTTACATCCGTTCCGGTGCGGATACGCCGACGAGACGGAGCACATTGGCCAGCACGGTGCGCACTGCGCCCAGCAAGGCCAGGCGCGCCTGCGTCTGCTCCGCGTCCTCGGTAATGACGCGCTCGGCCTTGTAGTAGCTGTGGAAGAGAGACGCCAATTCATAGACATAGCGGATGAGGCGGTGCGGCGCATAATCGCGCGCGGCGACCGCGATCTCTTCCGGCAGCTCGCCCATCTTGCGAAGCAGGTCGTACTCATGCTCCGCGGCCAGCTTCGCCAGCTGAATGTCCGCCAGCGGCTTCCGCGCGATTCCCTGCTCCTCCGCCTGCCGGAAGATGCTGCAAATCCGCGCGTGCGCATATTGCACATAGTAAACCGGATTCTCATTGGAGGTCGAGATCGCCAGATCCATGTCGAAATCAAGATGCGAATCCATGGAGCGCATCGTGAAGAAATAGCGGATGGCGTCGACGCCGACCTCGTCCATCAGATCCTGCATCGTGACGGCCTTGCCCGTCCGCTTGGACATCTTCACCTTCTCGCCGTCCTGATAGAGGCTCACCATCTGGGCGATCAGCACGATAAGCTTGTCCGGATCATTGCCGAGCGCCTCCATGGCGGCCTTCATCCGCGGAATATAACCGTGGTGGTCCGCTCCCCAAATGTTGATGATCTTATCATAGCCCCGATTATATTTATCCATATGATAGGCCACATCCGGCGTCAGATACGTGTAGGAGCCGTCGTTTTTGATCAGCACGCGATCTTTGTCGTCGCCGAATTCGGTCGTGCGCAGCCATGTCGCGCCTTCATGCTCGTACACCTTGCCGCGCGCCTTCAATGCATCCAGCGCCTTGATTACTTCCCCGTTCTCATACAGCGAGGTCTCGCTGAACCAGACGTCGAAAGGCACGCCGAAGCGGCCCAGATCGCGCTTGATCTTGTCCAGTTCCTTCTCCAGGCCATAGCTGCGGAAGAATGCCAGCCGCTCTTCATCCGGCAGGTTCAGCAGCCGATCGCCTTCCTTCTCGGCAAGTTCCTGCGCGAATCCCTTGATATCTTCCCCGTAATAGCCGTCCTCCGGCATCTCCGCTTCCTGTCCGAGCGCCTGCTTGTACCGGCATTCGATCGACTTCGCCAGATTATTGACCTGATTGCCCGCATCATTAATATAATACTCGCGCGTCATCTCATAGCCGGCGAAATCCAGCAGATTGCAGAGCGCGTCGCCGACGGCCGCTCCGCGGGCATGGCCCAGGTGAAGGCTCCCCGTCGGATTGGCGCTGACGAATTCCACTTGGATGCGCTGTCCGGCACCGATGCCGATCCGCCCGTAATCATCGCCCTGCTCGCTGACTTCGCGGATGACATCATAGAGATAGGACCGGTCCATCCGGAAGTTGATGAAGCCCGGACCCGCAATCTCCGCGCTCTGAATCGAAGCCGCCGCCAGATCCAGATGCTCCACGATAGCCTCCGCGATCTGGCGCGGATTGCGCTTGGCGATGCGGGTCAGCTGCATGGCCGCATTCGTCGCCAGATCGCCGTGCGACTTGTCCTTCGGCACCTCGATGACGAAGGCCGGAAGCTCCGATTGCTGCGCCAGCCCGGCCTTGACGACCGCTTGTTCAATCGCCGCTTTGACAGACTCGTTCACTTTTTCCATTACACTCATGCTCATGTAACCTGCTCCTCCTAATGGTTCAGCGGGCTTCTGCCCGTATCTGTAGTTGAAAATAACCGGCCCGCTCTTCTTCCATATATAGCGTATAGGACCATGACGCCGTCCAGGCGCGCAGCCTTCCGGCTTCATCCTGCTCGTATACGGGCGGCTTCCAGTCCGATGTCTCCGTAACGACGGAGAACCGCATGCCGCTTACCTGATAATAGCCAATGCCCCGCCCGTCCTTGACGAAGGACAGCTCCGAGTTCACGCCGCCCCGGCGCATCAGCTTGCCGCCATGCTCGCCGGCCTTGAAGGTGACAGACGTCGCCAGCGGGTCTCCCCCGGCCTGTCCGGATGCCCCGGACCCCGCCGGATGTTCCATGTCGGAAGCCGATTCCTTGTACAGCAGATAGAAGCTGCTTCCTTTCCGGTACAGCTCGCCATCCGCATTGAGAACGGTAACCTCGCCATCCTGCCGGCTCTCTATGGCAATGCGGACGCGCTCGGCTCGTGTGTGGTCATTGCTCATCTGATTCAACCTCAATCCCTGATGTGCATCCTCATCATCTTATCACTTCATTATCCGGTATGCGTGCTTCTTTTGCAACATGGAATGAGACCGCAAGATCGAGTTGAAAATTATAATTTCACATGAGAAACCTTAACTTGAAAAGAGCGCGTTGAAGGCTCGCGGATTGAAGTATCGTTAAAATAACGACCAGCTTCTATTTGCGCAAGCAATGCAGGTGTAATACAGTTATAGTGTTTTGATTTTCTAAAAAAGGAGAGGAGTGGATTCTTTGAGAAGAGCGGCAACACCTTTTATTGTGCTTTCCATCATGGCAGGAGCTACTCTTTTTCTCCATGTTATCGGCAGCGATCAAATCATTAAGGAGATTGCTTTTTCCAGTATCATTCTTTATCTCTGCATTCTTATACTTGCCTTAAGGAAAAAGCACAGGAATAAACAACATGTGAAGAGAATTCCAATTTTACTTGTCTTCATTTTAGGGATTAATTTTTTCATTTCCGTTTTCTCTGGGAATGAACGGTTTAAAGATATCGTTTTAGCGTGTTCATTTTTCGTCGTCGCCATAATTGTGATCAGGGATTTGACAAAGAAGACATGATCCGCTCCGGGCTGTTGCTTGACGTTGCCCTTCTGCTTCGGCGCCTGCACATAGAAGCCTCCCCATTCTCCGGGCAGCCCTTTTTGTATTCACGTCTGCACTTGATCTTTCTCTTGCTCGCTAAGTTTCCGGAGAATCCGTTCTATCACGACCATCTGCCAGTGCTTTCGAAGCATCTCGAACGGTAAGGAACCGCAGGCTCATTCCTGATTCACCTTTCGATCCGGGCGTTATATATAGACTACCTCGCCGAATCTCCCTAGAAGGAGATTTGGTTTTTCTTTTTATTGGTCGATATTCCTTTTGTTTCATAATCGGGCAGGCGGGTAAAACAATAATAGCTTCACCCGCAACTCAAAAACCTAAAAGGAGTGATTCAGAATGGCAAAAAACAACATGAGCCGTGAAGAAGCAGGACGGTTAGGTGGAGAGGCAACATCCCAAAGTCATGGCAAGGATTTCTATCAGGAGATTGGGCAAAAGGGCGGCGAAGCGACCTCCCGCTCCCATGACAAAGAGTTCTATCAGGAAATCGGGCGCAAAGGCGGCGAAGCGACCTCCCGCACTCACGACAAGGAGTTCTATCAGGAGATCGGCCAAAAGGGCGGGGAAGCCCGCGGCCATTCGGATAGCGATGATAATGAATCTAACCGCTCATATGGCAATGACGGCAAGATGAGCCGCGAGGAAGCGGGGCGCAAGGGCGGAGAGGCCCGTGCCCGGCAGCGGAATGACCGCTAGATGATGAAGAGATGCCGGTATCCGGAAGGAACGCCGGCTGAGATAAGGAAGATCAGAGGAGCTGCCTTCATGGCGGCTCCTCTCTTTGGGTTGTGTAAGCTCGATTTGCGCACCCTATATATATGGAAAACATATCGAAAAGGAATCAAATATATATTTTTCATATAGTCCGACCAGTGATACGATGGCATCAACACGATCTTCGAGGCTGCGGGGCCTGCGCCCCATTGCCCCGGCATCTTGGAGTTGGACTGACTTGACGGACGGCTGGACGCTTCCACACCGGAGAATGCGCCAGCCGTCTACTATCCCGACAGGAGGGTGATCTCGATGAACAACCGATTGATTGAAGCGGCCGGGCGCGGGCAGACGGATACCGTCATTGCGCTCCTCCGGGAAGGGGCGGACATCAATGCCACGGACGCTTCCGGCCGGACCGCGATTCTTGCTGCCGTGCACGGGCGGCATGCACGCACGGTCCGCGCGCTGATTGAACAGGGAGCCGGCGTGAACAAGCAGGATCAGCGCCGTGACAACCCGCTTCTGCATGCAGGCGCGGAAGGGCTGTTCGACATTGTCCGCCTTCTGCTGGAGGCGGGCGCCGACACCCGCCTGACGAACCGGTTCGGCGGCACCGCGCTCATTCCGGCAGCCGAACGCGGCCATATCGCTGTCGTTGAAGAACTGCTGACCCATTCGGATATCGAGGTGAATCATATCAATAACCTGGGCTGGACCGCGCTGCTCGAAGCCATTATTCTGAGCGACGGCGGCACCGTCCACCAGCGCATCGTCAAGCTGCTGCTCGATCACGGAGCCGATCCCCTCATAGCGGATAAGGATGGCGTAACTCCATTGGAGCATGCCGCGGAGCGGGGCTATCGCGAGATCGAGAAGCTTCTTGCCGAAGCGATCGCCCGGGCCGGCGAGACTGAGCGGCCGTCACGATGACGGTCCTGCGCAGCCGAACTTCGGTTCTGCGTTTACACCAATACTATCACCGGGAAGGGAATGAATCACATGTATAGCGAATACTGGCTGACGCATGTCCGGTTAGAGACCGGCTACACGAAGGAAGATGGGCGCATTACGGGCACCTCGACATCGCTGTTCCATATCCGCGTCAAGGACGGGATGATGGAGGAGATTCGTCCTGCGGCCTCTCTTCCGGCCGACCCGCTCCCCCGGATCGACGCGCAGGGGCTGCTCCTGCTGCCGCCCTTCCGCGAGATGCATATCCATCTGGACAAAACCTATTACGGCGGGCCATGGAAAGCGGTGCGCCCGGTCTCGAGCATCTTCGAGCGAATCGAGGAGGAGCGCCGCCTGCTCGTGGAGCAAGCTCCCTACGTCAGAGAACGAGCAGCGCAAATTCTTGATCTGATTCTGCGCAACGGCTCCACTCATATCCGGGCTCACGTCAATATCGATCCGGTCTCCGAGCTTCATAATCTGGAGAAGTGTCTGGAGGTGCTGGAAGCTTACCGCGGCATGCTTACGTATGAGATCGTCGCCTTCACCCAGCACGGGCTGCTCCGCTCCAACGCGGCCGGGCTGCTCCGGCAGGCGGCTCGGAGCGGCGCAGGCCTCATCGGCTCGGTCGATCCGCATTCGGTGGACGGCAATAGGAAGGAATCGCTCGCTACGCTGATGGACATTGCCGTCGAGACGAATACGGGCATCGATATCCATGTTCACGACGGCGGGGAACCCGGCTTGGCCACCCTGCATCATCTGGCGGATCTGACCGAGGATGCCGGCTGGCAGGGCCGCGTCGCCGTGAGCCATTCCTTCGCCTTCGCCAGCGCCTCTGCGGAACAAGCCGCCGAGCTCGCCGACCGGTTCGCCGCGCTCGGCATCGCGGTCCATTCGACCGTGCCGATCGGGCGGCGCGTCATGCCCCTGCCCATGATGAAGGAACGGGGCGTGCCTGTCGGGCTCGGCACGGACAGCCTGACCGATCATTGGTCGCCGTTCGGGACGGGCGACATGCTGGAGAAGGCGGGACGGCTCGCGGAGCTGTACGGGTATTCGGATGAGCTGGGGCTGTCTCAGGCACTCGGATTCATTACCGGCGGAATTACCCCGCTGAGTCTGGACGGGCAGCAAGTCTGGCCGGCGCCGGGCCTTCCGGCCGGCGGCGTGCTCGTGCAAGCGAGCTGCTCCGCCGAAGCGGTGGCCCGCAAGAGCATTCGGCAAGCCGTGCTGCATGAGGGCCGGATCGTGGCGGGGTCGCTATGATCGGCCCGGACAGCCAAGAGCGGCAGGCGATGAATCACCAGGCGTTCATGGATCAGGCCGTCCGCCTCGCCTATGAGCATACGGTCCGCCGGGGAGGCAAGCCGTTCGGGGCGGTCCTCGTCCGTGAAGGCCAGGTCATCGCCACCGCCGTGAATGAAGTGCTGACGAGCCATGACCCCACCGATCATGCGGAAATGCGCGCCATCCGCGATGCCTGCCGGAAGCTCGGCACCCCCGATCTGTCCGAATGCGTGCTGTACGCCAGCGGCCAGCCGTGCCCGATGTGCCTGAGCGCGGCCTATCTGGCCAAGCTGCCCGTCATCTATCACGCGTACGGGCAGGCGGAAGCCGAGGGGGCCGGGCTGGGCACGAGCTGGCTGTATAAGCAGATCGCCCTGCCTGCGGAGGCGCGACAGCTCCGGATGGTCGCACAGCGGCCGGACGCCGGGGCGGACTCGCCGTATGCCGCCTGGATGCGCCGCCAGGCCGGCGGGAACGGCGGACATTAACAAGGGGGAGCCGATATGGATGTAAGGCAGCTTCGCTATTTCATCGCTATCGCGGAGGAACGGACGATTACGGCGGCGGCCCGGCGGCTTCACATCGCCCAGCCGCCGCTCAGCCAGCAGCTGAAGGCGCTGGAGCGGGAGCTGGGGGTGCAATTGATCACCCGCGGCCGCAAAGGGCTGGAGCTGACCGAGGCGGGCCAAGCCCTCTATCGGCACGCGGCAATGCTGCTCAAGCAATTGGAGGAAACGGAACAGATCGTGCGGGATATCGGAGGCGGCACGCAAGGGACGCTCAAAATCGGCGTCAACACGCTGTCCGATCGCCGCCTGCCGGACTGGCTTCGGGCCTTCCGGTCGTCCCGTCCCGAGATGAGATACAAGATTCACCAGAACGACTCGCGCCAGCTGTGCAAGCTGGTGAAGGAACGGGATATTGAACTCGCCCTGATCCGGCTTCCGCTCGATCTGACGGAGTTCTGCGTTCACCCCTTCCCCGCCGAGCCCTTCTATTTCCTGGCCGGACGCTCCTTCGAGCCCCCGCATCGGGAAGCGTCGCTGCGGGATATAGCTGCCGCTCCGCTTCTGCTGCCCAGCACGGAAGGGCTCGGCGTCTATCAGGTCATTATGGACGCGTTCCGCCAGTCCCGCCTCGAGGCTCATATCCTCGGGGAATGCTCCGATATTTCGCTATTGATGGAGCTCGTCTCCACCGGCTTCTGCATGAGCATCGTGCCGCTGACCGTGCAAGGCCGCTGGGCGGAGGAGAACATCCAGGCGTTCCCTCTTCCCGAGATTCGCGGCGCTTCGGCTTTAATCTGGCTGAAGGATCATCATTTGTCCCAAGCGGCGCAGCAGTTCATCGAGATCGTGTCGCGATAAAGGGAGTGGGAGCAAGTAAGAGTGGCTGCCCCTGGAGGGCGGTCTTACTTGCTCTTATATTTTCTCGTACTCAAGCAAGCGTCATTCCTGTGAGACCTCATCGTAAATGCCCCTTCACCTGCTCCTGCATCGTTTTGGTCCAAGATATCATAGGTGCCCTTGGAAATGTAGAACCTCCTTCAATCAATACCAGCAGGCAACAAGGTATACAGGACCGGCCCTTAGCAAAAATCCCCCTCCGTTCGCCTCTCCGCGCCACGGCGGCAGAGATGATGGAGGGGGATTAGCGTGAGGCGACCGGTGCTACTTCACGAAGCCAAGCAGCATCTCGCGGATAATCTTGCTGGCCGTAATCGGCGTCTGCTCGGTCGGGTCATAGATCGGCGCGACTTCCACGAGATCGCAGCCGACGACATTCGCCTCGGAACGGGCGATGAGGTGCACCGCTTCGAGCAGCTCCTTGGATGTGATTCCGCCGGCTTCGGCCGTGCCGGTGCCCGGCGCGCAGCTCGGATCGAGCACATCGATATCGATCGTGACGTAGACCGGACGTCCTGCCAGCTCGGGCAGCACGCTCTTCAGCGGCGCAGCCACATCGAACGGGTGGAAGTTGATGTTCTCGCGGGCATACGCCCACTCCTCGCGGGAGCCGGAGCGGATGCCGAATTGATAGATGTTCTTGCCGCCCATCAATTCCGCCGCCTTGCGGATCGGCGTCGAGTGCGACAGCGGCTCGCCTTCATACTGATCGCGCAGGTCGGCATGCGCATCGATATGGATGATCGCCAGATCCGGATACTTCTTGTGCACTTCCTGGATAACCGGCCAGGAGACGAGATGCTCGCCGCCCAAGCCGACCGGGAACTTGCCGTCGGCAAGCAGCTTGCTTACGAATTCTCCGATGATGTCCAGGCTCTTCCCCGCGTTGCCGAACGGCAGCAGCAGATCCCCGGCATCGAAATAATTCAGCTCCTCAATGCTCTTATCGAGATAAGGACTGTACTCCTCCAGCCCGATCGAAGCCTCGCGGATCCGGGCCGGGCCGAACCGCGAGCCCGGACGGAACGATACCGTATAATCCATCGGCATGCCGTAAATGACCGCCTTGGCGCTCTCATAGTCTTCCGAACTGTAGATGAACACGTTCCCCGAATATTTTTGATCCAATTTCATAGGTATGCTCCTCCTCGCTGCAGCCTGCCAAATGGCTTACTTGCAGAGATCCTCGACGAATTTCGGCAATACGAAGGCGGCGTGATGCAGACGCGGCGAGTAGTACTTCGTCGCCATCTCCGGAATGCCCGCTTCCTCCACCTTCAGCGGATCATGCTTCTTGCTGCCCATCGTGAACGTCCACATGCCGCTCGGATAGGTCGGAATGTTCGCGGCGTAGACGCGGACAATCGGGAAGATCTCCTTCACGTCGCGGTTCACCTTCTGAATCAGATCTGCCTTGAACCAAGGATTGTCCGTCTGCGCGACGAACAGGCCGTCTTCCTTCAGCGCATCGTAGATGCCTTGGTAGAAGCCGCGCTCGAATAATGGAGCTGCCGGGCCAACCGGCTCGGTCGAGTCGACCATAATGACGTCGTACTCGTTCTTGCTGTTCAATATATGCATATATCCGTCATTCACCTGCACTTCAACCCGCGGGTTGTCGAGCTCGCAGGCGATTTCCGGAAGATATTTTTTCGAATATTCGATGACTTTGCCGTCGATGTCGACGAGAACGGCCTTTTCGACCGAAGGATGCTTCATAATCTCGCGCATCACTCCGCCGTCTCCTCCGCCGACGACAAGCACTTTCCTCGGATTCGGATGCGTTACGAGTGCCGGGTGCGCCACCATCTCATGATAGACGAATTCATCCTTCACCGTAGTCATAACCATGCCGTCCAATACGAGCATTCGTCCGAATTCTTCGGTCTCCAGCATGGTCAAATGCTGAAACGGCGTCTGTTCATTCACATAGGTCTCGCGGATCTTCGCCGTAATGCCAAAGCTCTCCGTCTGCTTCTCTGTAAACCACAATTCCATAGGAATCAACCTTCTTTCTTATCGGTAATGGTATCGTTGGTCCCTGCTGAAATGCTCGTAATGGTTCCCATGTGTACATTCGTAACACTTCATCTACATATCGCACCAAGCTGCTTAGTGTATAAATAGACCATTTGTATTATACGCGAGTCACCCCGTCTTAGCAAAATAAAAAAAACGGCCGGATGGGAATCCTGTCGCGGCGCCAATCAGGGTTCGGGTTCTCCTCCTGCCGCCCCTGTATGCCCCGTCCCCGGGTACGGAATGAGGCCCGCTTCCGCATAGCGAAGCAGCCGATTTTTTAGCTTGCCAGGAATAAGCCATTCTATTCTTTTCCATAATGAGAAATAACGTTATGAATGTCGAACGAACGGGAAATCGGGATAAGGAGGAATCATCATGGATCGACGCCGTGCATCAACCAAGAAGCGCAAGCGGCTCCGCTTGATGCTGATCGGCTCCGGCGCCGCCTTCGTCATGGGGCTCGGCGTGGCTGCCTCCGTGCTCGGTTACCTCTATGTCAGCGATCTGCCTGTCACCGCGACGGAGCAGGCCTCCCGGATTTTGGACGGCCAAGGCCAGCTGCTGACGACGCTGTCTCCGGGCCAGAAGCAGCAGGTGTATGTCCCCTTGAAAAATATCGCCGAGGATCTGGTGCACGCGACGCTGGCTACGGAGGATCGGCAGTTCTATCATCATCCCGGGATCGACGTCAAAGGCGTGGCACGGGCCGTGCTGGTCAATCTGGAGAACATGTCGACCCGGCAAGGAGCCAGTACGTTGACCCAACAGCTGGCGCGCAATCTGTATTTGAGCCATGAACGGACATGGAAGCGGAAGGTGAAGGAAGCGCTGTACGCTCTCCAGCTGGAGATGAAGTACACCAAGGACGAGATTCTCGAGATGTATCTCAATCAAATCTATTACGGGCACGGCGCCTATGGGATTGAAGCGGCGGCTCAGCTCTATTTCGACAAACCGGCCCGCGATCTGACCTTGGCCGAGAGCGCCATGCTGGCAGGCATTCCGCGCGGACCTGTCTATTATTCCCCCTTCCTGCAGATGAAAAATGCGAAGGATCGGCAAAAAACCGTGCTGAACGGCATGGTTGAGACCGGATATATCTCGCAGGAGGAGGCCGACCAAGCCTTCCACGAGCTGCTGACCTTCCGGCCGCAGACGGAACGCCCGGATACGCTCGTGGCCCCCTATTTCCGCGATTATGTGCGGCGGGAGCTGACCGATCTGGGCATCCCGGAAGTCGCGGTCGACGGAGGCGGCCTGATCGTCTATACAACCCTTGACGCCCGGGCGCAGCAGGCCGCCGAGGAAGCGGTGGCGAACCGGATTCCGGCGGAAGGAGAGCTGCAAGCCGCCCTTATCGCCATCGATCCGCGCAACGGGTATATCAAGGCGATGGTCGGCGGCAAAAACTACCGCCTCAATCAGTACAACCGCGTCTTCGCCGACACGCGCCAGCCGGGCTCGGCCTTCAAGCCGATTGTATATCTGGCCGCCCTGGAGGAGAAGGCGATCACGGCGGCGACCCACTTCGTGAGCGAGCCGACGGCTTTCCCTTATGATGAGGGGCGGCAGGTGTACCGGCCAAGCAACTATGGGGGCAAATATCATGGCGACATCGATCTCCGCCAGGCGATTGCCGCCTCCGACAACATCTATGCGGTGCATACGCTGATGCAGATCGGCCCGGACAAGGTCATCTCGCTGGCCCGGCGGCTCGGCATCGACGGCGCGATGAAGCCGCTCCCGTCCTTGGCGCTCGGCACCTATCCGGTCAGTCCGTTCGACATGGCCGCCGCTTACGGCGTCTTCAGCAATGAGGGCAAGCGGGTCATCCCGCGCGCGATCCTGAAGGTTACGGATCAGACGGGGCGAGTCTTATATGAAGCGCCGCCGGTGGAGGAAGAGCAGGTCGTGAACCCGGCGGATGCTTATGTGCTCACCAGTCTGATGGAGAGCGTCTTCGAGGCGGGCGGGACCGGCAACCGCGTCTCGCCGGTCATCAAGCGGCCCGTAGCCGGGAAGACGGGCACGACCGATGCCGACGCCTGGATCGTCGGCTACACCCCCGAGCTGTCGACCGCCGTGTGGGTGGGCTACGACCGGGGCAAGAACATCTCGCTGACCGAATCGCACAAGGCCGCTCCGATCTTCGCCGAGTTCATGGAGAAAGCGCTGCACAGCGTGCCGCCCAAAATTTTCACGGTGCCGAATGATGTGGTCAGCCTCTATATTGATCCGGATTCCGGGCAGCTGGCCGGAGAGGATTGTCCAGGCAAGCGGCTGGAGACGTTCGTCAAGGGAACCGAACCGACAGAATGGTGCGGCCTGCATGGAGCGGCGAAGCCGGAACCGGGGCCGGAGAAGCCGATCGAGAAGCAGCCGGAGAAGCGCTCGTGGTGGCAGCACTTCAAGCGCTGGTGGACCGGATAAGGCATCGTGCATGAGAAGATCAGGCGCTTAGCCAAAATATTCGACAAAAAAGCCGGACCGCTTGCGCCGCTCTCTCTGGGACTTGCGTAAGCGGTCCGGTCCGGAAGTTGATGTATAGATGTTGTAGCGGGTTAAGCCCGGAACCCGGCTGCTGCTTAGCCGATATGCCGGTTCCGCCCCGCTCCCAGCCCGGCGACGACCATGATGGAGGATGTCGCGAGCAAGGTGACGATCGGCCATGTCCAGGCCGCTGTCACATCATGCAGCGCCCCGAGGCATATCGGGCCGAGCGCCGCCAACGCATAGCCCATCGATTGCGCCATGCCGGACAGCGCCGCCGCTTGCGCCGCATTTTTGGCGCGAAGCGCGATGAAGGTCAGCGCCAGGCTGATGCAGATGCTCTGCCCGATCCCCATCAAGATGACCGACACGGTCGCGATAGCGGGGTTATCGATCAGCAGGCCGGCGTACCCGGCCATGCCGATAAGCGCGCCGGCCGCGGCCACGAGCCGTTGGTCCTTCAGCCGTTCCGCGATCGCCGGAACCAGGAAGTTGAACGGAATGCCGGTCAGCTGCATGACCGAGAGCATCCAGCCGGCATTGACGGGAGACCAGCCGTGACTGAGCAGAATCTCCGGCAGCCAGGCGACGGACACATAATAATTGAAGGACTGAAAGCCCATATAGAGCGTAACCTGCCAGGCTAGCCCGGACTTCCATACATTCGCGGCCTTGCCGGCGGCCGTTCGCTTCGCCCTGCCTCCGCTCCGCGCCTTGGCGGCTCGGGCCATCGGCAGCCAGACTACGAGGCCGAGCAGCGACAGCGCCGCCCACATCAGGAGCGTGTTCCGCCATCCCCAGCCCGCGCCTTGAGACAGCGGGACGCTGATGCCCGATGCGATCGAGGCGAAGATGCTCATCGTCATGCTGTACAGGCCCGTCATGAAGCCGACCCGGTTGATGAAGTTCTGCTTCACGATGCTCGGCAGCAGGACGTTGCATACGGCGATTCCGATGCCGACGCCGGCGGTGCCGACGAACAGCAGCGGAATCGAATCGAAGGCGCGAAGCCCGATCCCGATCGTCATGAGCGCCAGCGTCGCGACCAGCGTGCGTTCGATCCCGTAGCGGCGCGCCAGCGCCGGCGCGAATGGGGACAGGACGGCGAAGCCGATAAGCGGTATCGTCGTAAGCCAGCCGACGGCCCCGTTCGACAAGCCGGTATCATCGCGAATGAAGCCGATGAGGGGTCCCACCGAAGCAATGGCCGCGCGCATGTTCGCGCCTACCAGTAAAATCCCTACTAAGAGCATCACTAATGTTTTATTTGACGGAACCGGTTGTTCTGCCTGCAGTGCGGGTCTCAATATGCATCTCTCCCTCTTTTTTATCTCTGCATTTATCTGCTTCTATCTGTCTTCTCTCCATGTGTACGTGATGTGTAAGCCGAATAGGCATTTATCCCCCGGTCAGCCCTTCATTCGACAACTTCGAAGTTGAGCTCCAGCAATTGGCGTACGATCCGCTGCGCCGCATTCCCGTCCTGCCGCTCGATCGCGTCGACCAGCTCCTCGTGGAAGCAGGCCATCTCCTCCCGCTGCGGGCTGCGCTGGAGGAACAGATCCACCGATTTACGCACCGCATCCGCAATGCTGCTGTACAGGTTAACCAGCAGCTGGTTATGCGTCGCCGCCGCCAAGGACAGGTGAAACTGGTAGTCATGGCGGACATAGGCGTCATCATCCCCGATGCGGAACGATTCGCTCATCAGGCCGAGCCAGCGGCGCATCGCTTCCAGATCCGCATCCGTGCGCCGCTCCGCAGCCAGCCGCGCAATCTCCCGTTCCAGACAGAAGCGGACCTCGGCCGCCTCCCTTATATCCGCCTTCATTAATTGATGATGCAGGATCGCATTCAAGCTGCTCTTGGAGCAGACATACGTTCCGTCGCCCTGCCGCGCCTCCAGCACCCCGACATGAATCAGCGACTTCACCGCTTCCCGAATGCTGTTGCGGCTTACTTTGAAAACTTGCATCAGCTCGGGTTCAGGGGGAATGCGGCTCCCCAACGGCCACGAATCGGATTGAATCAGATGCTCGATCTGTTCGATGACCTGCTCGACTAGCGTTTGTCTCTTTACCGGACGAAGCTCCACTTTAGTCCCCCTCAGTATATAAACATAGGATGATTGGATGATTGTTTGTAATCATACATGGGCCTTACAATCATTGTCAATCAAATTTTAAGTTCTCCGCCTCTGCATGCATGCCTTCCCATCGGCCCTGTCCACCGGATGGAAAAACATGCCGAATTGAGGCAAAGGGATAGTTGCTCCTTGCCAGATCGCCCGGGCCTGGCCGTTGAGCCCTGCGGTTTTATACAGGCAGCTTATGCTTCGGCTCAAAGTGCAATGGAACAAGCCAAAAACATGTACTGAACTGCACCCTTTCCCTAGACACGTCTATCCGGTAGGCGAAATCCGCAAAACTGCACGATTTCTCCAGATACCCTATTCGGTAAGCGAAATCCTGCGTAAATACAGCAATTCGAAATGGACGACTTTACCAGAAAGGGAATCCTGCAAAATGGCAGGAATTTCACCCGTTTCGCTCCGGTTTGAAGCAAAAGGGCCTAAAATGATGCAGATTTGCAGCAATTCCTCGGGATGTGGATTCATTGAGCCGAAATTACTGTAAAATAGCAGCAATTCCCTCCACACCACTTCATTTTTTTATCGTGGAGCTCGTTTCTCAGTAAAAAAATTCTGTGTGCCCAGTTCTGATTGTGTAAATAGACATTTCCACTCCATCCTAACAACAGGGGTTTTCCAACCGCCTGAATAATTGCAGGAATCTGTGCCCAAGGACCGATACAAGGGAAAAATGCTGTAGTGCGGCAGGATCTGCAGTGTGCTGCAGCAAGCGGGATAACGCTTCGCTTCGCGGCGGCATGCAAAAAGACCTGTTCCCTCAAGCAGGGATACAGGTCTTCTTCTCGTCTATGCCAGCTTCGACTTCAATTCCTCCGATGAACGCTCCCACCATTCCGCATTATGCGTCATCAGCAGCTCGCGCAGCGCCGCCTTCTCTTCGGCGTCGAGTCCGTCCACGAGGATGCGGCGCTTCATCGCGTAATCCATATTGTTCACATGGTCGGCGAGAATCTTCCAGCCGCGTCTTGCCTCGGAATCGATGAGCATCTCGCAGGCGGCGACTCCGCCATAGGAGGTTCCTTCCGCCGTCCGATCGACTGCCACCCACACGATCCAGCAGCGGCGGCCGTTCGGCACGTCCTCGCGGTTCGGAGAGAACTTGATCCCCCGTTCCACCTTGCTCTTCGCATGCATGGCCCCCATATCAATGTATGCCCGGCCTTCGTCAATGATGACCGGAGAGACGTTGTTCAAATCGATGCTGCCGGCGCCGAATCCTTTATGCTTAGTGCCGCTCACGACATTAAGCGCGAGGGGCTTCTTCATCTTCTTATCGGAAGATTCCATTCCGCACACTCCTTCCTCACCCGATGCTCCTGACTGCGGAGAGGCCGGGTTTCAAAATCATTTTCATTTTAGCTAATATTCCGCAAAAAGCCAACATATACATGCCATAGATGCTTGTCAACGGGAGGTAAGAATCGTATGACCCGACGCAAAAATTATCGCCCACTTCTCTGGATCGCCGCACTTCTCATCATAAGCTCCGTCTTGTATGTCCGCTTCTGGCCATCTGAGTCGGTCCCTTCCCTCGGTACGGGCATGCCGAAGAACATCGCTATGGAGCCCGTTACTCCACAGAACATCGAGTCTCCGGCGGCAGAAGTGCTCAGTGAACGTATCGTTGAATATCATATCAATGTCAGATTGGACGAGTCCGCTCATCTGCTCCAGGGCGCCCAGACCGTAACTTGGCTCAACCCGGGCAGAAAAACGGTGAACGAGCTCTACTTCCATCTGTATCCGAATGCATTCGAGTCCCCGGATACGACCTTCATGCGGGAGTCGGGGGGCAGGCTGCGGGAAGACGCCATGCCGGCCGACGGATACGGCGGAATAAGCCTGACGGAGCTGGAGACGACCGATGGCATGTCCTTGATGAACCGGATTGAATATGTCCAACCCGATGACGGCAATGCAAAGGACAAGACGCTTATGAAAATTCGGCTTCCTCAGCCGGTCAAGAGCTACGAAAGAATTACGCTCTCCATGAAATTCGAAGTAAAGCTGCCCAAAGTATTCGCCCGCATGGGCTACGCGGAGGATTTCGTCATGGCCGGGCAATGGTTTCCCAAGCTGGCAGCGTATGAGAAGACCGGGGTAAGGGGCCGCTCGGAAGAAGGCTGGAATCTGCACCAATATCACGGCAACTCGGAGTTTTACGCCAATTACGGCATTTACAGCGTCAAAATTCAGGTTCCCGACACGTATACCGTCGCGGCGACGGGCTTCCCTACGAAGACGCCGGTGCTGGGGAACGGCCGCAAGACGTATCAGTTCTATGCAGATGATGTCCATGACTTCGCGTGGGCCGCGTCACCGAATTTCATCTATGCAGAGGAGCCGTTCTCCTCGCCGAATGTGCCGGGGGTGCGCATCAAGCTCTATCTCGATCCGAAGCATGAGAATTTGAAGGAACGATATTTGTATGCGGCGAAGGCCGCGCTCTCCAACTTCAGCGAATGGTACGGCTCATATCCTTATTCGACCCTGTCTATTGTCGTGCCGCCCAAGGAGGCCAACGGCGCAGGCGGCATGGAATATCCCACGCTTGTAACTGCCTTCGGAGCGGAAGACGACAGTCCTGGCTATAATCTGGAACGAACTGTCGTTCATGAGATCGGCCACCAATATTTCTACGGGCTGCTCGCCTCCAATGAATTCGAGGAAGCGTGGCTGGACGAGGGCTTCACCTCCTATGCCGAAGACAAGCTGATGGAGCATGAATTCGGGGTTACGCCGAATCTGGCCGTGGAAGGGAGCTATATGACGGACCCGGCTCCGCTCAAGCTGGCGGCGTGGGAATACAAGAGCCATAGACATTATGCCGAAAATGTGTACATGCGTTCCAAGCTGGTCCTCCTCGCCATCGAGAAGCAGGTCGGCGAAAAGACGATGCGCCGCATCATGCGGACGTATACCCAGAAGTACCGCTTCAAGCATCCGACGACGGGAGACTTCCAACGTGTCGTCGAGGAGGTTACCAAGCGGAAGTGGACCGACTTTTTCAATCAATATATTTACGGGAACCAGATGGCGGACTTCGCTGTCGAGGGGATCGATACCCGCGTCATAGACAGCGGGGGGCACCCCCGCTACGAGGCCACGGTTCACATCGTGAAGAAGGGCGCCGATTATCCGAGCGTGCCGATTGTTTTTCACTTCGCAGACGGCAAGACCACCCGTAAAGTCTGGAACGGAGACGGCGAACGGATGCAGTACCGGATCAGCCATACGGCGCCGCTGGACTGGGTCATGATTGACCCGCTCTATACGATCGTTGTAGAGAATCAGCACATCAATAATTATATGAAGGCGCATGTGGAGGAGCCTGTCCGCACCCGCGTCAATCTGTCCATCGTCAAATTGCTTGAAATGATCTCGAGCGCAGTGGGGTGGTGAATCGAATGAAAGCCTATATAAGCCATGGTCTATCCTGGGTGAAGGAGCATATCTATATCGCAGTCATTCTCTTCTTATATCAATTACTATGGGGCTTCTTCGTCTATCGCTTCGTTGACGGCGCGGTGCTCCCCGTCCTGCAGCGTTATCCCGACCCCGCGCCGACCGAGATGACGGCACGGCTTTTCCTGGCAGAGAGCCAGTTCCATCTGATGAAGACGAACGACTACATGCCCTTTCTATGGACGTTGGCCGCCTTTATCTTCATCCGTCTGCTGCTGACGCCCTTCATCCGGGCCGGCGTATTCTATTCCATGGCACGGCAATCCGGGTCGGGACTCGCTTTTTTTGAAGGAATCAAATCGATCTGGAAGCCGATGCTGCTCCTCTACTGGATTGAGACCTTGCTTATCGCGCTTCCTGCCTACTGGTTCATCCCGCATGCCATGCGTCAGTTCGCGGACCGTCCGACGCTGGCGGCCGTGATGACCGGGATCGTGCCTTACGCCGCCTTGTGGCTTCTCGGCGCGTGGGTTGTCCGCCAGTTGTTCCTGTCAATGCAGTTCGGGGCCGCCTCGGAGATCTCCATCCTGCATGCCCTCGTTCAAGGAATTCGTCGCATCGCTCCGCTGCTGGGCTTGTCCGCCATATTCGCCGGCATGGCCCTGCTGTCCGGTCTTCTGTTCACCGCGGCGGCCATGTTCTGGACAGGGCTGACGGCGCTGATTCTGCAGCAGGCGTTCCCTGCCGTCCGCACGCTGCTCCAGCTATGGGGATTATCCTCCCGTTATTCGGTATGGCAGCAATCGGGAACGGAAGAGAAATAAAGCGAGAGAAGAGGCTATTCCTGTCCGATCGAGGTTAAACCCTGCCCAGACTTCCAAAAAACTTGTCCATTTCGTCACACCGTGGCGATCCGGGCGAGTTTTTTTGGTTTTTATGGACAAAAAGTATTTGTCAAAGCAAAAAAGGTCTGTTACAATAAGTCGTAGATTTATTACAACTTTGTCATGAAAGCGGCAATATCTCTTGCATTTTTGTTACATATCATTGAACCTAAATCTTAGACAAAGAATGCCGAATTTCCGGATGTCCGGAAAGCGGGGGAACCAGTTTTTTGGGTGAATTGATCTCATTCGCTTCCTTCAGAGATCATAGGGGACCTTCAACCGAACCCTCCAGCTAACCTCGCAGGCAAGGAAGGGGCTTTATCATTTGAAGAAGAAGCTGGTAACTGCTGCATTGGGGCTTGGCCTCCTGTTCTCTTTCAGCGCAAGCAGCGCATTTGCAGCCACGAAGATGGATTCGACGATTGACGATTTGCTAGGTATTTCTTACATGTATGGCGGAACGACAACGAGTGGCTTCGACTGTTCTGGCTTCACGAAGTACGTATTCGACAAATTCAACATTGATCTGCCGCGCTCGTCTTCTTCCCAATTCGAAGTTGGCGAGAAGGTTAGCAAAAGCGATCTTCGCCCTGGCGACCTGGTGTTTTTTGATACTAGCGGCGGCAATGGCGTATCGCATGTCGGCATCTATGTCGGAGACGGCAAGTTCGCCCATGCTTCGACGAACAAAGGCACGCGTATTGATGAACTGAGCATGGATTACTATGAAAAGCGTTATGTTGGTGCCCGCCGCGTCATGAGCGAGAAGGAATACACCGCCTACGCTACGGAAGAGTAAGACCGCACTCCTATTTATAATGTTACCTAACCCGATGGGAAGCGAAAATTCGCTGCTTATCGGGTTTTTACATTTCCCTCTCAATGAGTCTGGACTATAAATCATATGCTTGCCGAATCGGATTCGTTCTGGTCCTTTGCCAGCAGAAAAGAACTATTTCTTATTACCCCGTTATGCCGCAATTGGAACTCATTTTTACAACCGGAAGAGCGAGGGTTCAGCTTCCCCTTCATAAAGAGAGCAGACTGCCTCCTCCAGCAAGGCAGTCTGCTCGGGCCGAACAGAGCTCTTTGGTTTACTCTCCTGCCTCATCTATCTTTAGCAAGACCGGCAATTATTCGCCATGACGTTCCATATTGCGATGTTTCTCGTGGAACAGTCTTCCTTCTTTGCCCAGCTTTTCCCTCAACTCTTGTCGAATCTGCTTGCTGGTCTTCCCTTCCGTCGCAATGCCATGCTTCTTCGCAAGCAGCTGTATTTTTTTCTCGTGCAGCGATTTCATCTGCTGCCGCAATTCTTGCATCTGCGTCTTAATCTGCTCCAATTCCTTGTCCGTATCGGCCGCTTGAACGGAACTGCCTTTATCCGCCGCATTCTTCGGCTGCGCGGTATCCGATACGACCTGTCCGGAAGGCTGCCACGGGGCCGCTTCATTGGCGCTGCCCGCTTCTGCCGCGACCGGGGAGGCGAGCAGCAGAAGCATGAGAGTCGTCCAGGCTGCCACGGCTGGTGTCCGCTTCATGAGTATCCACCTCCTTATGCCGAAGTTGGTATTAGTATGTTCATCCAACCTGAAACGAAACTGAAAGGAGGCTAAAAGTTTGTTCAGGTCTGCTAGAAATTCGTTATTTGCCCAACGTGAACTCCCCGGAACGGGTCCGGACCTTCAGCATCGTTCCGCCATTGCCGAATGCTCCGCGTACCGTGTGGTCATCCTTGTTCTGTTCCTCGTAACGCATGCCGTCCCAACGGATGCGGGCGCTGCCCGAGCCTCCGCTGAAGTCGACCGCCAAGTCTGCCGGCTCCTGGGACAGGTTGACTGTTACATTGCCGCTCGACGCCTTCAGTTCCGCATCGTACCGCAGCTCATCCGTTTCAATCGTAATGTTGCCGGAGCCCGATTCCCCGTTCAGCTTGGCATGCCCGTCCGATAATCTCGCATTTCCGCTGCCCGTACGGAAGTTCAACATGCTGGACTCATATCGCTCCACTTGAAGGTTGCCGGAGAGAGCAATGGCTTCCATCTCAACCGATTCGATATCTTGGACGCGAATATTTCCGCTCTTCGTCTGAACCGTGAACGATTCGGCATGGATGTTCCCCGTCGCAATATCTCCCGATCCGGCCTGCATGGCGGCAGTCCGTGCTTCGATCCCGTTGAGGCGGATATTGCCGCTTCCCGAGGTGACCTCCATTAAGGCGCTATTGAGGTTCTCCGCCTCCACATTGGCGCTTCCCGCCGCAACCTGAAGCGCGTTCCACTGCTGTTCCGGCAGCTCGACCGTCAGCTTGACATCGAAAATATGAACGCCGAAATTCACGCCGTCAGGCAGCTGAACGCTTAATTGAAGCTTATCCCCTTGCGAGGTCGCCTTCAGGTCAATGCTCTCCGCATCATTGTTGCTGACCCGGCCATGCACGCGGGCGACAATATCGTCCCCGCTTCCTGGCACCAGCTGCACATCCACGCTTCCGGTCTCGACAGCTACATTTTTTATCCCGGCCGCAGCAACCGACTTCTCGATATGTATCTCCTTGGTCGCCGTGTTGAGCAGACTGTCGCCCGCCTGTGAGAGCCATTCGCCAGATTTATCCGCCACAGCAGGGTTGAACATGAACACGACTCCGATGATCCCGGCAATGATTAACAATACCCCGATAACTTTTCTCATATCTCTTCTCCTATAAGCGCCTATTTATAAGCGCCAGTTTTTCAGATGGACACGCGATCCCGCTTGATTGATCTGCTTCAGTATAGCACGGCCGGGCCGCATCCATCTCCGGTCCGACGAAGTAAACGAAACCCGACTTAGGTCCAGTTCAAGGAAATACAGGTACTTCCGAAAGAGCCGCCCGGATGAGGATGACTTCCAAATTTTAAAAAAAGGATCATACTTACAGTGATTGCTGTAATAAGTCAGGTTGCTTCTGCCGATAAACGATGTGGGTGTGACAATTTTATCCTCCTGTCGGTCCATCTCCATGTAAAAAGGTTGGGAAATCAAAGGCGTCATGCCGATATATGCGAGGCTTGGGTACGGGCTACGGGCGCTCTCTAAAAAGAAAAAGAAGAAATGGGGTCATGAGAAGTGAACGCTGTCAAAATCATTATCGCCCTGGTCGCGAGCATCGCGGTCGGTGGCGCCTATGCATGGGTAACTCAAAATTGGTCCGATATTATCCCGATTTATCCGCTGATCGTTGCCGGATGTCTGTATCTGTTGATGATATGGGTATCCAAGAAAAAAAGCACGGCCATCTTGTTTGGCGTTCTGTTGAGCATCGCAGCCATTGGCGCCAATCTGTTCACCGGCATGGAGCTGATGAAAAATGATATTAAGACCGAGCTGGTAAGTGCGGGCTTGATCTCGAGCACCGATCCGGGAGTTAAGGATGCGGTCAATGAAATCATGGATGAATACTTGCTCGAGGCAACTGGCTACAAAGGCATTGTCGGATACACCGTCAGCCTGTCGATTGGCGAATTCACGACCAAAAGCGGCAACACCATCGTCGACGATGAGCCGTCCGCAGCCGGAACCGTCTTTCAGGCCGTCAAGTTCGGAATTCTTCTGCTAGGACCGGTCATTATGGGCTGGAGAAGAAAAGAAGAGAAGCAAGAAGAGGCTCCCGCGGCTCCGTCGGAAGATAACGGCGCTGCCGTAACCGACAAAGCCTGATTGAGCACTCCCCCCGTTCAAGCGCCGGTCCACGTTAACCATCCATCTGCTTCGTCTGGCCGATTTCCCCATACCCGTAAGCATTGGTAGGATTTATGCATGAGGTGTGACTTGTCATCTCTCAAATAAGAAGCGCCGCCTCCGGCGGCGCGGTCCCGATACGTTCAGCGGCGGAGCTCCTGCTCCGCCGCTAAATTCATATGCCGGTTACTTCCGCCCCTCCCCGCCGCATATCGGGATATAGATCTTGATTCTCATCTCGTCCGGATAAGAAGACTTCATCACGTCCGTCACCTCGAAATCGGGTCCCTCCCTGCGATCATAGTTCGACTGGGGAAGCCAGGTGCCGTAAATATAATCCCGAATCTCCTGCACCGTATTCGCCGGTCCGTATGCCTTGAACTCCGCATAGGTCCCTGCCGGAAGCTGCATATGAACATAACCGGGTTCCAATTGGCCGGCTTCGACGCCGGGGTGGACCTCCTCCCCGACTACGAACGTAAACTCGCCGTTGTCCTCGAACTCGCAGGACACGCCGTACGCCATGTTGGGTGCCGCCGGGCTGGGGATGCGCGCATAACGCTGACATTCTCCGAACTCCCGGTAGAAGCCTGGAATCTCCACATAGTGCCGATCATCATTCAAGCTAGTCCGGTAAGCATACCCTACAATCTCCTTGGCTTGCAAGTCTGCAATGGTCGGTTTCATCATAGCATCATTCCCCTTTCGGATGGACGGACCGTCAATGAAATTTATTTTTTTCTGGCCCGGACAGGCCTGATCCGCCTTACGGTACTTGCCCGGCGAGATGCCGAAGCAGTTCTCGAACGCACGGGTAAATGCCTCCTGTGACTTGTACTGATAGGCCAGTGCAATGTCCAGTATGCTCTGGCCGGTGCTTCCCAGCGCCCGGGCCGCTTCCGACAACCTCCGCTTGCGGATATACTCCTGAACCGTGAAGCCGGAGATAGCCCGGAACATGCGCTGGAAGTGAAACGGCGAATACCATGCTTGGGCGGCGATATCCGCAATGCGCAGCTCTTCCTGGAGATGCTCTTCAATATACTCGATCGCCGCTTGAATTCTTCGATAGTCGTTCATCTCATCCTCTACCCTCTGTTTGTTCTTCTATTGTCATTATGCCGGATTTCGATGCCGATTTCTTGATACTCCGTGCGGATATCCTGGGCTCATATGGAGTTTCGTATGTGCGGGTAAAGCTGCCTTTTTCGGCTATGTCTGCATGCTTGTGACGAATGTGGCCCGGGACCACATGCGAATACGGCCACATCCGTTCTCGAACAGACTGATTCCAGCCTCTTCCCGGAAGCTGACGCCGGGAGAGCGCCCTTCGCGATCACCTATCGAAAAATCCTGCAAAATCCAGGCTGTTGAGAAAGAAGTTTTAAGTAGGAAAATGGATATTTCCACCATCCTGAAAACTGCACCATTTCCCTAGACACGCCCATCCGGCAGGCGAAATCCGCAAACTCCACGATTTCTCCAGACACGCCGATTCGGTAAGCGAAATCCTGCAGAAATACAGCAATTCGATATGGACGACTATTCCAGAAAGGGAATCCTGCAAAATTACAGGAATTTCCCCCGTTTCGCTTCGGTTTGAAGCAAAAGGGCCTAAAATGATGTAGATTTGCAGCAATTCCTCGGGATGGGGACTCATTAAGCCGAAATTCCTGTAAAATAGCAGCAATTTCCTCCGCACGTCCAAGCCCCAGGAGGCAACGATGCTTCCAGCAGGCCGATAGTGCTTCCAGCAGGCTGATAATGCTTCCTGAAGGC